>Cebus_capucinus_imitator_PRJNA485217_SSR118__coassemble_73_pt1 | contig 118094 bp, 83 predicted proteins | sample Cebus_capucinus_imitator_PRJNA485217_SSR118__metabat2_low_PE_012 | metagenome-assembled genome bin Cebus_capucinus_imitator_PRJNA485217_SSR118
AATTCTTTTCTTACACAACGGTCAGCCCTGCCCGGAGTCCAGCTGGAGGATCCGGACAAGGCCGACCACGCCAAGGCCTCCTTTCCGACAGGCGGCAGAGCCGCTTCCGGTGCCCTTCTGGCTTATTTGCGGGTGATGAACTTCAAATAGCACCGTCCCTGCTTCTTACAGAGATAGAAAGGGCGGTTATTCTTGTCGTCAGCCGTCAGTCCATAGGCCATCAGCATCTCCGCGTCATCTTCAAGAGGCAGGGCATAACGCTCCACCACCTTGCCACTCTTGCGCGAGATTCTCAGGAACTCGTAAACATCTGACGGATCCGGCTTGCCGGGCTCGCCGGTTCTCAGCAGACAGTTTATGTAACGGTCATCAAGCGTCACCTGCTCCATCGTAAGGGAAAAATAGGGTACAAAAGCGAGGAGATACTCCTCCTTGTATTGGCGGAGCAATGTGCTGTCACCCTGCGGGGGGTCGCCCAAACTGAATACCTCGTAGGTGCGCAGCGTCTTCTCGGGACGGTCCGCACCGGTCAGATAGAGCCTGCCCGCCTCTTGGTTTCCATAAATAAAGGTTCCCTTGTGTGTATCAGCCACCAGGCTGGAATACCAATAGCCGGAACGCGTACGCCGAAAGACATCCTCCAATTGGCCGAACCTCTTGGTGATGCGCCCCGTTGCCAGCTCCAATTCCAAGGCATAAGGATTGTTCTGGTCGTAAAAGCCGTCCATCGTAGGATCTGTTGCCGGCTTCCCCCAGCCTTCCTCGTCCGAAATCGTCGGCCACACCATTTTCGCGCAGGACATGACCACGTAGCCCGGCCGCAAGGGATAGATGCGGAAATGCTGCTCCATCCACTCGTCCAAATCATCATTGGCGAACTTAACCAGAGATGCCCAGCGCTGTGCGTGTGAATCATAGCTCAAGAAAGTACATTCGTTGTAGAAAGCCACCTCCAAGCCGGTACCCCGGGGAGACTGCTGGACAAAAACATGGGGAATGGAATAGGACATGGCAATGCCGCCACCTGCCTCAAACACCGCATCGAGCGGCATGTAGCGGAAAAGGGACTTATAGGCATTGTAATCCGGGGGAGGGAGTGTCACAAAGGTGTCACGCTTGGCGCTGTCTATCTGCAACAAAGAACGCATGCGGAACATCCCGTCACTATCCTGATGCATCCAGAACGCCCCATCACACATCTTGTCGAGGAAAAGCAGATCCTGGCCCTTCAGCATCGGGTGATTGCGCAATTGACCGGGATAATTGTTACCGGTGTCCAATTCGTAGGCCGTATATTTCACTCGGCCCGCCTGTCGGGTTGAAGCAGCAGAACGCCGCTCCTGACGATACTCAACCGCCGCTTCGTCATAGACGTGGAAGGGCAGCGGGGCAGTCTCTGACAGAAAGTCCCGGAAGAACTCTTCGGTGGCGGAAGAGAAGTCCCCTCCCGTCACCATGCGCCCCTCCAGAACTGCCACACGGGCTATCAGCAGGGCCTGCAAGGTGCCAAAGGTCGTACTGAAAACTTCATTGAAAGTGCCCAAGGTGTCTATCAGCCGATAGTCTTCCCCGAAGTGCTGGCGGTCAACGTATTGATTGGCCGCCTGCGCATCAGGATGCCAGGCCACCAGCAGAACCTTCTCACTCGGACGAACCTTCTTCAGCCGTTCGATGGCGGGTTTGACTACGGATTCACATCTCGGGCAGGCGGTCGGAATCATGAAAAAGACCGTAACACTGTCCTCTCCTTGCAGGGACGGGGAGAGGTAATCGCGCAACAACCGCTCCGTGCCCGGACGCTGGGCCATCCGGATGTCGTCATCTTCAAGCATCAGGCGATAGGCGCTCTTCTCTTGTCCCCAAGAAGGCATGATCGCCCCCAGAAAGGAGAAGAGCCATAACAAAGTCAGCGATTTCCATTGAAGCATATCGTGTATTTATTAGAGATGGAAAAAGCAGGTGGATGGAAGAGGGAATGCCTCCCCCATCCGCCTCTTTCATTTTCAGTCAAGGGCATCGGTGTCATCGGTCTCGTCTTCCAGACCTCTGACTACACGCAGGTTGTCGTACTGACGCTCTCTCGCCTTGATGCGCTGGAAGTCCTCCTCAGGGAACTCCGCCGGCACGCGCCAGAGAATATAAGGTCGAGCCGCAGCCCGTGAGATTCCCGGAAGCGGAATCTGTATGCCATTGTCTAAAGGCCCGGAAACGAGCTTGATTTCCGCACAAATGGCAGTACACTTCCCCGCACAGGGATTAAAGGGTGTCTTCCCTGCCTTGCTTCCATAATAAGTGCCGGGCTTGAAATCAAAGTTGAGCGAAGAATCCGTAATGGACTGCGCAGTTGCTGAAAAGGCTAAAGCCGCAAGGGCCATGGAACATAATAGGTGCTTTAACATGCGATCGAATGATTCGTTGGATGAAACAATTGTTTTTATCTCTCTCGTTTGTCTGATAAAAGGATCTGCCGTCGTACAACAGGAAAAGGTTTGACTCGCTTCTTTCGGCGTAACGAAGAAGGGCAACGGTACTCCCTTCATATCCACCTGTGGCAAAGAAGATGCCGTAGTTCGTGACCACCTGACTACTGGTTGCCTCATGCAGGTTCTGACAGCGGCCCGCACAAAGACGTAATGTGGCAAGAACGCCAAGATTGGGAATAAAGGATTGTTCTGTCGGCTGCAAAGGTATCAGACACTACAAGCAAGCGCCAAATGAAAACGTGTTTTATTAAGTTCTCCATCTGTTCTATTACTGTTCTCCATCTAATAACGACTGATTATCAAACTACTGTGTGTAACATCATACGCTACAATGCAAAGAGAATTATTATTTTTCATACAGGAACATAAACAGAAAACGGACAAAGATCCACCTGCGTTCTCATTACGTTTTCAGCCTATTCTATATAGATTCATTTAGAAACGAGTACTTTTGTGCAAACTCTCTTGACAAATGCAGAAGAAAATCTCTCTTGGACTGTTCCTCCTGTTGGGGATACTGCTCACTGCCTGCCGGCAAAACCATGACCGTCCCTCCGAACTCGAAAGGGGGGAGCTGCTGTGTGAAATATCCCCACCCAAAGCACTGGACTACTTGGAACAAGTGAAGGGGCGCACCAAAAAGTGGGATGAATACCAACAGGCCCAATTCCGCCTGTTATGCATCAAAGCCCGCGACAAGGCATACATTCCCCACACAGACGACCGGGAAATCAGAAGGCTGGTCGCCTTTTTCGACCAAAACGGCCATGACAATGACCGTATGGAGGCCTACTACTACTTAGGCAGTACCCTGCGTGACCTGCACGACGGGCCGCAGGCCGTACAAGCCTACCTGCACGCGACAGACATTGCGGAACAAAGTCAAGAACCTGTCGATACCGCAGCCTTAGCCGGTATATTCTCTCAAATCTCCGAATTGAACTATAACATCGGGCAGGCCGACCTGACCATCGCCTACGCCCAAAGGGCGCTCAACCTGCTTGAACAGTCAGGCAAGGCTCAAGCCCGGGCCTATATGGATGTGGCCTCCGCCTATCGGCTGAAAGAGCAGAACGATTCTGTAAGATACTACAGCCGCAAGGCCCTGGAATACATCACATGCACACATGCAGAAACCGAATACGCCGACATCATAGCCGAGCAGATGGGCTTCTATCTCTATACCCATGACTCTCTCAATGTACAACGCTGCCTGCAGATGCTCTACAGCATTCCTGCTGCGGACAGACCCGATAATTGGGCGGCCGTCATGGCGCACTATTATGACCAACAAGGACTGTCTGACTCTGTCATTCACTATGCAGAATTGGAATATCTGCAACCTGACTATTTCAGCAAGAAAGAGGCGGCAGAGTACCTCAACAGACACTATGCCGCCAAAGGTGACGCTCCCCGCGCACAAGCATACGCCTTGCGCTACATGGAGGCCAACGACTCCCTCACGGCACAAAACCAACGGGAGCTGCTGATGAACAGCCAATCGAACTACCTATACCGGAAAGACGCAGACAAGGAACTGAAACTCGCCCGTAAAAATGCCCGGCAGAATCTATGGCTCTTTGTGGGAAGCAGCGCCTTGCTGGCCACTCTCCTACTGCTGGCAGCGCTTATATTCAGAAACAAAAAGAACCGCCGCAAGTATCTCGAAGAGCTATGGCAGCAGGGTGAGATGCTAAGCCAAGCCCAAGAGACCTCCCTCAAACAGGCCAAACAGGTAGATCGCATCAAGGCAGAGCTGGAGAAACAGAACAGAGAGAAGGAGCAATTCGCACACGAAAAGGAAAAACTCAAAAAAGAACTCGAACGAGCCAAATTGGCCTCAACCCAACAAGCGGAACAAATAAGCCGGACCCGGGAAGAATTGGAAGAACAGACCCGACAGATCGAGGAGGCATCGCGTGAGCAGGAAACGCTTAAGAAGAAGCTGCACGAAGCGACCTGCCTGCACGAACAAATGCGTTTTGAGGCACAGGACATCATCGCACGCTTCAAAGAGGCAGCCCAGACCCGACAACCGGTGAGAGACGATGAACTGTGGATGGAGCTGCTGGCTGTCATTGAGAAGGAAAGACCCGACACCTTCCTGCGATGGAACAACCGGCACAACCTGACAAGCGACATGCTGCACGCACTCTGCCTCGACGCCATCGGCATGAACCATCTGGAAATAGAATACATCCTCGGCAAATGCCACTCCGCAACATGGCGGCTCCTATCCGCCTGCGGCCTCGTGAAAAGAAAAGCCTCAACGGAAAAGGGCTGAACACCCCGAACCGGCGTTTGCCGCTATTCACAGACGGGCAGAGGCCCTAAGACGGAAAAGCATGCGATGAATCCCCCGGCTGTCACACAGCTTCTGGAGGCATCATCGCATGCTTTCCCGTCCTGTATCCCGACTCCGACAGGCACAGTCTTCTGAAAAAGGACTAACTACTGCCCGCCCTCCTTCAAGTACTGCAACGCCCGTTTGTAGATGTCGCTACGCTCGTTGATCAAACGGAAATACTCGTTGCGATCCCAAAGATCATAGGCAATGGTGGCCTTGAGAATGAAGCGCAGGTCTTCCAGCGTAGATTTCAGCTCCGCCTCGTCCTTCGGCTCGACTTTCTTGCGCCGGCCTTCTGCCAGAATGGAATCTGTCAGCTCAGCAGGCACCGTAAAGGAGTTCATGTAATCGTCAAACTTCCGGTACTTGCGCTTCAGCTCCTTCCGGTGCTCATCCACGAAACGCAGCGTGTAGTCGTTTATCAAATTGTAACGGCGCAATGCACGGTAAGTTGGAGAATAGGATGTCGTATCGAGCGGCACAAAAATATCGGGCATGATGCCCCCTCCACCGTAAACCCTGCGCCCTTTGACAAGCGTGCAGTATACTTTGGTGGAGTCGAGGTGGATGCTGTCGATGGAAGTCAGCTCTCCCCGCGTATAGCGATCATCGAGATCGCGGGCATATTCCTCACCCTCACCCTTCACATAAGGCTTCTGGATACAACGACCCGAAGGTGTATAATAGTGTGATACCGTCAAACGGATCATCGAACCATCGGGAAGATCGATGGGACGCTGCACCAGCCCCTTGCCAAAAGTACGGCGGCCGATGATGGTGCCCCGGTCCTGATCCTGCACGGCTCCGCTCACAATCTCCGCAGCAGAAGCCGTGAACTCATCAACCAGTATCACTACGCGTCCGTCATGTTGCATCAGCCCCCCACTCTCTGCCCGCAACTCCTGACGCGGCGCCACACGTCCGTCAGTATAGACAATCATAGAGCCTTCGGGCAGGAACTCCGTGGCCACCTCCTGCGCCGCATTGAGATAGCCGCCCCCGTTAAGACTGAGATCCAGTATGAGGTCCTTCATGCCTTGCTTCTGAAGTGCCTTGATCTTTTCATGCACTTCCTTTCCCGAAGTCGCTCCAAAGCTGTCAAGATGGATATACCCCACTCCCGGAGCTGCCATGTAGGCGGCATCGACCGTATTGACGGGAATCTTGTCACGAATCACCTTGAAATGGAGGATTTCCTTCACCCCCCGGCGTACGATGTCGAGATGAGCCACCGTACCTTTCGGGCCTCGTAAGCGCGACATGATGCTGTCACGGTCCATCTTGACACCAGCGATGGGTACGCCGTTGACCCCAATGATGCGGTCGCCCGGCTGTACGCCTACCCGCTCGCAAGGCCCTTTGCTGATGACCTGCAAGACAAGCAAGGTATCCTTCACCATGTTAAAGCTGACACCGATGCCTTCAAAATTGCCGGCAAGCGGCTCGTTGAGCTTCTTGGTGTCCTTGGCATTGGTGTAAGACGAATGAGGATCGAGCTTGGAAAGCATGCCATTGATGGCATCCTCCACCAACTTCTGCTGATCCACCGAATCAACGTAAAGGCTCGTAATGGCTACTTGCGCCATCTGCAATTTCTTGACCTGCTCAAAATCGAGGTCTCCATAGTTCTTGTCGCGCTGCGCTGCGGCAGACAAGACCGTCAGCCCCCACAAAAGGGTGAGCACGGTGAGTATTCTATTCATTTCCTATTCTTTAGTTCCGCCTTGGCGGACAGTCGTTGTTTTTATCATATGACGGTCACTTAATCAAAACTGCCTCACTCCGGCCGGGGCAAGAAGGCTGACACATCCTTGCCATAGGCGATCAGCTCTCTCACCACACTGGAGGAGATATCAGAATAACACGCCTCCGTGAACAGCAGCACCGTCTCGACCCCGGACAGGCGGTTGTTCATGGCCGCGATGTCGCGCTCATACTCGAAATCCTTGACAGAGCGCAGACCGCGCAAGATGAAAGAAGCCTGCTCGCGGCGCACGAGGTCAGCGGTCAAGTCATTGTAAGCCACCACACGTATGCGCGGTTCGTTGGCATAAAGGCGGGCAATGGCAGCCACCCGCTCCTCGGGAGTCATGAACGAGCGCTTGTTGTCGTTGACACCCACACCGATTACAATACGGTCGAACATAGGCAGGCCGCGCTTCACAATGCTGGCATGCCCCACGGTGAAAGGGTCAAACGACCCGGGAAATATCGCGGTACGCATCATACGAATAGATTGATTGGGGATTGGGTACAGTCTCTGCCGACAAAAGATTCCTGCTCTCCAGACAATACGATACAGGGTTACAGCTCTTCTTCCGCCAAGTCCTCCTCCACCACCAGGTTGTCAATGATGAATCCTTGGCGCTCCATCGTGTTCTTGCCCATATAATATTCAAGAAGCGAGCCGACATTGTCACTCTTATGTAGGCTGACCGGCTCCAGGCGCATTTCAGAGCCTATAAAATTCTTGAACTCGTCGGGCGAGATTTCGCCCAGTCCCTTGAAGCGCGTGATTTCAGGGTCGGGGCTAAGGCGCTCAATGGCAGCCAACCGCTCCTCCTCGGAATAGCAATACACCGTTTCAAACTCCGAGCGGTCACTGACCTGCGCTTTCTTCAAGATAGCCGCGCCGGCACTGCTGTCATCAACGACACGAACAGGTCTGGACGAGGAACCGCGCATTTTCTTCTTCTTGTTGCGCACACGAAACAAGGGGGTCTGCAGAATATATACATGCCCTTTCTTGATCAGATCGGGGAAAAACTGCAGGAAGAACGTAATCATGAGCAGACGGATGTGCATGCCGTCCACATCGGCATCGGTAGCAACAATCACCTTGTTGTAACGCAAGCCATCGAGACCGTCCTCTATATTAAGAGCAGCCTGCAGCAGGTTGAACTCCTCGTTCTCATAGACTACTTTCTTTGTCAGGCCGAAGCAATTGAGCGGCTTGCCACGAAGGGAAAAGACCGCCTGTGTACTGACATCACGGCTCTTGGTGATAGAGCCGCTGGCGGAGTCGCCCTCCGTGATGAAGATGCAAGAATCCAAGCGCGGGTCATTGTCAGTGTCGTCACCCTTGCGTGACTTGGGAGCCGGGTCGTTGAGATGGATGCGGCAGTCACGCAACTTGCGGTTGTGCAGGTTGGCCTTCTTGGCGCGCTCACGCGCCAGCTTCGTCACGCCCGCGATGGCCTTGCGCTCCTTCTCGCTTTCCTCTATCTTCTGTTTGATGATGTCTGCGACATCCGTATGCTTGTGCAGGTAATTGTCTACTTGCTCCTTCACAAAATCACCTACGAACTTATTGACGCTCACGCCGGACAGGGGATAGGGATGCCCCTTCGAATCCTTGTCGGGAGCCATAGTCAGAGAGCCGAGCTTGATTTTGGTTTGGCTTTCGAAAAGCGGCTCTATCACCCGGATGGCAATGGCAGCCACCAAGCCATTGCGCACGTCCTGCACGTCATAGTTCTTGCCGAAGTATTCCTTGATGGCACGGGCGATGTGTTCCTTGAAGGCACTTTGGTGCGTACCACCCTGTGTCGTGTGCTGGCCGTTGACAAATGAATAGTACTCCTCACCATACTGCGCCGTATGCGTAAAGGCAATGTCAATGCCTTGTCCGGTAAGATGGATGATGGGGTAAAGGCCGGGTGTGGTCATATTGTCGTTGAGCAAATCCTCCAGACCATTCCGGCTCACGATGCGGCGGCCATTGTAGAAAATGGCAAGCCCTGTATTGAGATAGGTATAGTTGCGGAGCATGTTCTCTACAAATTCGCTCCGGAAGTGATAGCCTTGGAACAGAGTGTCGTCCGGTTCAAAGAATATATAGGTGCCGTTCTCCTCTTCAGCAGGCGCCTCACGGTCATGGACAAGCACGCCCCGCTCAAAGACTGCCTCCCGCATCTTACCGTCACGCACACTACGCGCCACAAAGCGCTTGGACAACGCATTGACCGCCTTCAGGCCGACGCCGTTCATGCCGACGGAAGCGGTAAATACCGCCGTGTCGTATTTGCCGCCGGTATTAAGCTTCGACACCGCATCGACAAGCGCACCAAGAGGTATGCCACGCCCATAATCACGGATTTCAGCTGTAAGACCGTCATGAATATCTACCTCTATGCGTTTGCCGAACCCCTCATTGAACTCATCGATGCTATTGTCTATGCTCTCTTTCAGAAGCACATAAATGCCATCCTCCGCATGTGAGCCGTCACCCAAACGACCGATGTACATGCCCGGACGCGTACGGATATGCTCAGTGTCTTCGAGATGCCTTATCTTGCTCTCATCGTAAATTATTTCTTCTGACATAGGGTAAATGTGATAGTGGAAAGAACGCGGCGGTATGAAGCTGTCACTCCTTCGGAGAGATGGGCATCTGGTAACAGCGGCGGCGCTTATGCTGCTCCGTCTTGAAATACTGCCACTGGTTCTGTACCTTGTCGTTCTGCTCCAGCTCCGGGTTGCTCTCCGCATATTCAAAGCCCAATTTCTGGTACACGGGAATAAGGTCGGTAAACAGGAGGGCGTTGACACCCTTTCCCTGATAGTCGGGACGTACAGCCACCAACAACAGATCCAGTACTTTCGGGCGTCTGAAGAACAGAGCCTTAAGCAGATAATACCAACCAAAAGGCAACAATTTGCCCTTTGCCTTCTGAAGCGCCCTCGACAATGAGGCCATGCTGACTCCCACTGCTATGATCTCATTTTGCTCATTTTCGACAATACTTACCATGCGCAGGTCAAGAACGGGCACATACATGTTGACATACTGGTCTATTTGGCGCTCCGTCATGCGGGAATAGCCGAACAATGGCGCGTACGAATCATTGATAAGCCGGAATATATCATGCGCCACACCCGTACGTTTGAGTTCACGCTTACTCGTAAGCTTGCGTATATGCAGATTATATCGGCGGGCGATGAGGTCCGAGATGCGCTTGTGCTTCTCGGGAATGGCCTCAGGGATATATATCTTCATCTCCACCCAGTCTGTATCCTTCTGAAGCCCCAACTGCTCCATGTGCTTGGGATAATAGGGGTAATTGTAGATGGTGGCCATGGTGGAGAGCTGGTCGAAGCCTTCTACCAGCATGCCCTCCGCATCCATATCTGTAAAGCCAAGCGGCCCTTCAAGGGTGTCCATCCCACGCTCCAACCCCCATTGCTTGACTGTGTCTATCAAAGCACGGCTGACTTCTATGTCGTCTATGAAGTCTATCCAGCCAAAACGAACGGTACGCTTATTCCACGTATCGTTAGCACAACGGTTGATAATGGCAGCCACACGTCCTACAATCTTTCCCTTTCGAAAAGCCAAAAAATAATCGGCCTCACAAAACTCAAAGGCAGCGTTCTTCTGGGGAGAGAAAGTGGCGATCATATCGTCATAGAGGTCGGGTACAGAATAGGGATTGTCTTTATAAAACTCATAATTGAAACGAATGAACCGCTTCAAATCGTGCTTCGTCGCAACTTTCTTGATTTCAACCGACATGATGTCAGAAACTGATTAGTTGATGTCTTTGTTTATATAGCGTATGGCAGAGCTTGCCTCCCAACCTTTCTCTCAAAATACGGAAAAGCCCAGGACAGCTTGTCTATATGACCGCATATTAGGCGAAGCAAAAGTACGAAATAATCGGTTAGCAAGAGCCAAAAGGCTTTTTTTCATGCCGTCAGGCTTATCTATGAGCCCATGCACAAATACGCCACTGATGGGGAAAGCCAGGTCAAGTCATCACATTCAACAGACACAAGCTCTCAACTGGCGGCAATCGTTATATATATAAAAACAGCTGAAAGTTTGCACACACCCCACTTTGTGTTTCTGATGCGTTGGGCTATCTTTGCACCCGAATTCAGACAAGAGGACAGATTTGGCTGCTTGCAACCTCTCAAAAACAATGCTAAAACTTTCCGCACCGCTTCCCCCCAAATCCGAAGCTGTGCGGGAGAGCAAGTGAAAACGTCAAGACTACCTACAAGAGCCAAATCCCACTCCGCCTGTTTCCGCCATGCGAAAGCAGGCCTATTTTATTTTCACCTTCTCATAAAATAAAAGACAATGGGATACCTATTTACATCAGAATCCGTATCGGAAGGACATCCGGACAAAGTGGCCGACCAGATATCAGACGCCGTACTCGACCAGTTGCTGGCCTATGACCCGAACTCCAAGGTGGCCTGTGAGACACTCGTCACCACAGGACAAGTGGTCGTAGCCGGAGAAGTCAGGTCAGAAGCATATGTCGACCTGCAAGACGTGGTACGACGAACCATCAAACGCATAGGATACACGAAAGCCGCCTATAAGTTCGATGCAGAAAGCTGCGGCATCTTCAGCGCTATCCATGAGCAGAGCGGCGACATCAACCGCGGCGTAGACCGCCGGGACACCAACGACCCCATGGCTCAAGGAGCAGGAGACCAAGGCATGATGTTCGGCTATGCCAACAAGGAAACTGATACTTACATGCCGCTGCCACTGGCCTTGGCGCACGACATCATGTACGTGCTTTCTGAAATACGGCGTGAAGGTAAAGTCATGACCTACCTACGGCCGGACGCCAAAAGTCAGGTGACCGTAGAATATGATGACAACCATGTGGCCCGCCGTATCGACACCATCGTCGTCTCCACGCAGCACGATGAGTTCGTCTCCGCTGAAGAGGCCGGATCGCAAGAGCGTGCGGACGCATTGATGCTCGAGCAGATACGTAAGGATGTGGAGCAAATACTGATACCCCGGGTAATAGAAGAACGCATAAATACCCCCGAAATCAAGAAACTTTTCCAACAGGGAGAAATCAAATACTTTGTCAATCCCACAGGCAAATTCGTCATCGGCGGCCCCCACGGGGACACCGGGCTTACCGGACGGAAGATCATTGTCGACACTTACGGAGGAAGAGGTGCGCACGGCGGCGGCGCCTTCTCAGGAAAAGACCCTTCTAAGGTCGATCGGTCGGCAGCTTATGCGGCACGCCACATCGCGAAGAACATGGTAGCTGCCGGCGTAGCCGATGAAATGCTCGTACAGCTCAGCTATGCCATCGGCGAAGCCAACCCCATCTCCATCTATGTAGACACATATGGGCGCGGCCACGTCAACCTGTCTGATGGTGAGATAGCCAAGCGTATCAGCAAACTCTTTGACCTGCGCCCCGCCGCCATCGAGCGTGAGCTTGAACTGCGAAGCCCCATCTATGAAGAGACTGCCAGCTACGGTCATATGGGGCGCCTGCCACACTCTGTCGTCAAAACCTTCAAGACTCCGGGACAACCAGACAAAACCGTCAAAGTGCATCTCTTCACCTGGGAAAAACTTAACAAGGTTGAGATGATCAAGAAAGAGTTCGGCCTCCATTGACATACCAATCCCGGGTGGCGATGCCGGCGTGCAACAATACGCCCGACACCGCCACCCGATTCTATCGTACACCACAAATTCCTCCGACATGTATATCACTACATATTGTGCCTCAAGCAGCCAAGTTCCCAACCCATATATAGAAGCCGCGCAGGAGCTTGGGAGACTGATCGCACAGGGAGGGCACAAGCTTGTCAATGGCGCCGGCCGTACCGGACTCATGGGAGCTTGTGCTGACGCTTGTCTAAAAGCAGGAGGGGAAGCCATTGGCGTCATTCCCCAATTTATGATAGACCAAAATTGGCATCATACAGGCATGACCCGAATTGAAACGACTTCCGACATGCATCGGCGCAAAGAACTCATGGCACAGATGGGCGACGCATGCATCGCTCTGCCTGGCGGTGTCGGCACACTCGAGGAATTGCTTGAAATCATCACGTGGAAACAACTGGGACTCTACCTAAAGCCAATTATCATACTCAACACCGATGGCTACTTCGACTTTCTACTCCAGCAATTCCACCGTGCCATCAAGGAACGATTCATGCGCCAAGAACACGCTGATATATGGAAAGTGGCCGCCTCACCCGCTGAAGCTTTGCAGGCAGCATTGACTACGCCACTTTGGGACGCGTCCCTGCGTAAGTTCGCAGCCCTATAGCCAGTCTACCCTATCGCAGTATCATAACTTCCGAAAGACTGCACCATGCAACAAGACTCCCTTCATCACGCAGTACCTAAATCTGTCAGAGAGACGACATCCTCCTCTTCTGACACGGTTCACAAGCCCCGTTTCCAATTCAAGAGGACGGTCGCAGCTGATACCATCAAGCCCGACCCGAAGCTGTTCAAACCTTTTCCAACGGGTCTGCCGCTGACGATGAAACCCGAAATGCTCAATGGAGACTATTGGAGCAAAGGTCCTATCCGCATCCAAAAATCCGAGTTCGCCAAGCGTCTCGACAGCATTACGGGCACAAAAGATAGTCTGGTAACAATCAAACCGACCGGCATCGCAGGTGACCCGATCCCCTACCTTTTCCGCAATGACAACTTCGTCACCATCACGTTACTTATAAGCTTCTTCCTCGTTGTTTGGGTTATTTCCAGTTCCCGCTATTTTCTCTCCAAGCAAGTCAAAGACTTCTTCCACGAGCGTAAGCGCGGCAACCTGTTTGACGAGCGCACCCGCTCCGAACTCAGGGGACAGATCTACCTTGTATTCCAGACATGCTTCATCCTCGGACTGCTCTTCTTCGATTTCACACAGGAGCGCCAGACCGAAGTATTCAACCAAGTCTCGCCTTACAAGATCTTAGGTATGAGTGTGGCCATATTCGCCCTGTACTACCTTCTCAAGTGTGGCACATACGCGTTTGTCAACTCCATATTCTTTGACCGCAGTCAAAATGAGCGCTGGAATGAGGCTTATATGCTGAGCATACTGGCTCTTGGGATCGCCCTGCTACCTGTCACCCTGCTCGTTGTTTATTTCGACTTGGGATTCTACGAACTTACCATTCTCTTCTTTTCCATACTTGCACTTGACAAAACGCTACTTCTATACAAGTGTTCACGCATATTTTTCACATACCCGTGGGGGGCACTGCATCTTTTTTTGTACTTTTGCACCCTTGAAATAGCACCACTGTTCATACTGTTTCGTGCCTTGGTGTACGCCAATAGTTTCTTGCTGACAATTAATTAATTACATATATTTCAAGAGGCGGTTTCCGCCCTGCTGCACCGAACGATTACACTAAGTAGAAATGATCAAGAAGATTCTTGTCTCACAGCCGAAGCCCAGTTCTGAAAAATCACCCTACTTCGACATCGAAGCAAAGGAAAACGTAGAGTTCACTTTCCACCCCTTTATTAAAATTGAGGGATTGAGTGCCCGTGAATTCCGTGCGCAAAAAGTACAGATACTCGACTACACCGCGATCGTATTCACCTCGCGCCACGCCATAGACTTCTTCTTCACTCTATGCAAGGAGCTTCGCGTAACCTTGCCCGAAGACATGAAGTATTTCGGCATCTCTGAAACCGTCTCACTCTACATACAGAAATACGTTCAATACCGTAAGCGCAAAGTCTTCTTCGGCACTACCGGCAAACTCCCCGAACTGGTTACAGTCATGGCCAAGCATAAAACGGAAAAGTATCTTGTACCTCTGTCTGACGTTCACAATGACGAATTCGCCCAAATGCTCGATGCAAAGAAGCTCAAGCACAAAGAGTGCGTAATGTACCGTACCGTAAGCAACGACTTCCCCGCCGGGCAGCCTTTCAATTATGATATGCTGGTACTCTTTACTCCTGCCGGTGTCGATTCTCTACTCAAGAATTTCCCAGACTTTGAGCAAGGCGACACCCGACTGGCTTGCTTCGGACCCGCTACCAAGAAGGCGATGGAAGATGCCGGGTTGCGGTGCGACCTTTCCGCCCCTACTCCCGAGGCTCGCTCCATGACTGCCGCCATCGAAATGTATTTGGAAAAAGAGAACAAGTAATCCCTCACCCAATCACAACGAGTAGTGGCTGCGCACAGAAAAACACCCAACAGTGTTTAGCTGGCGCAGCCATTATTCAGTTTCTATCCGTTTACTATGCGCTTCACTTTTCCCAAGCCTGAACGTCTGTACCTGCAAAATGAAATAGAAGATCTGTTCAGCGCGGGCAGCCTGTCCTTGTCCGCATATCCTATACGTGCCACCTTCCGCCGCATGTCATACAAGGGCCATGGGCCACAGGTTAAGGTACTGATGAGCGTGGCCAAACGCAGACTACGCCATGCAGTAGACCGCAATCGTTCCAAGCGACAACTTCGCGAAGCATACCGCCTGCAAAAAGAGATACTGCTTCGTCAGATATCTTCTGATACGGCTGTTCATATCGCGTTCATCTGGCTGTCTGACCACCCTGTCCGTACTGAAAAAGTAAGTCGCAGTATAGCCTCCTTATTAACTCGCATTGCCGATAAATTGGCTGAATATGGAAGTTACACAGCCGAGGACTCAGCCCAATAAAGGAGAGGAAACGCTCCCTATTATATTCTGGAACTCCTACTACACTCGATCGGCAAATGAAAGACCTGATCATCATTCCCATCCGTCTATACCAACGCTTCATTTCCCCCTTACTTCCTCCATCATGCCGCTTTACACCAACCTGCTCCCAGTATGCCATTGAGGCCGTCAGCAAGTACGGAATATTAAAAGGAAGCTGGTTGGCCCTACGCCGCCTGTTGCGCTGCCATCCTTGGGGGGGAAGCGGCTATGACCCAGTTCCCTAATTCTCATTATCCCTGCAGTCGTGTATAAATCCTGCTTTCTACGCCTTTCTCTCTGCCTGCTGTTGGGGGGCATTTCCATTCTATGCCTGCCAGCCGACAACATAGACCCACTATTGCGGCAAGCAGTTGATGCATCGCTGCAAAAGGATTTCCGTACCTCCTACAAGCTGCTGTTCCGGGCCCATAAATTGGCCCAAGAGCACAATGATCCGACCAAGCTATTTTGGGTATTGACCAATTTAGGTATCAACCAAGCAGAACAATACAACTATACAGACGCACTCAGCTATTTCATACAGGCTCAACGCATAGCCAAACAACACTTGGGAATAAGGCAGCAATTAAGTATCCGCAATAACATCGCCGGACTATACATGCTTGACCATCGCCGACAGGAAGCATTGGCGGAATACCTTAAAATCTACCATGCCATCAACCGCTCGGAACAAGACAGGCTATTCCGTGGAGGATGCGCCCTAAACATTGCGAACCTTTACATTGAGCAAAACGACACGCTCCACGCCCTTCCCTTTGTGCGCGAGGCAAGCCGTTGCCTTTCCAGCTCCCCAAACGACTCTACGGCAGTCATCACAATGGAAGTAAACTATCTGCTTGCGGCCGGCCATCCGCAAACAGCTCATAATTTAGCCATTAACGCACTCAGAAAATATCCCCTACAACCTGATCTAAACTATCAACTGGCCCGTACGCTTATCTGCCTCAACCGCTTTCACGAAGCCCAGCAAGTCATAAAGAGCCAATTACAGGCAACAGCGCAAGCTGAGGTTCGGATCGACTTATTCGAGCTTTTAGCCCAATCCTTCATTAAGCAGCATGATTGGACATCGGCCATCGCCTGCAAAGATTCCGTTGAAGCCACAACGAGGAAACTCTTCAGCCAACGCAGCCAAACCCAATACGAAAGTCTTCAAATGCAGTTTGACATGCTGCAACAACAGCAAGAAATCAACGATCTCAACGCACGCCATCGGTTAAACCTCGCCATTTTGGCCCTATGCTTGGTCGTTCTTGTAGCTACCATTTGGGTACTGGTTCTTCAAATACGCGCCCGACACCGGCAGCATCGGCTCACTGTACTTGAGCGTAAAGAGCAGCAGGAGCAAGCGGAACGCCTCAAGCAAGAACTCGTACATCAACGACATGAAGCACACAGTGAACAGGTCAAGGCACAGGAGGCCATCGAACAACGCTCGCGTGAACTCATATCCAAAGCATTGGTCACCGCCAACAAGAACGACCAGCTACGTGAACTGTTACAAATTCTATCCTCGTCCGAAGATGTCAAACAACATTTGTCCCCCATTTTGCGCAACCGCATCCGACAAATGCAGAAGCAACTCGACTCCACTGAAGAATGGCGCAATTTCACTACTTACTTTGAACAGGTCAATGCCGCTTTTATCCAGCGCCTGCATGAATTGCACCCCTCCCTGTCCCCAAACGAGATACGTTACCTTTCACTCGTCAGCATCAATCTCAGCACCAAGGAAATCTCCCTCCTGCTGAATATTACACCGGAGTATTGCAAAAAGAAAAAACAACAAATTGCCCATAAGATGGGCTTACCAGAGACGAGAGGTCTCTATGCCTATCTCACACACCTGCTGGAAAGCCATACGCAGGGAATAAACACTTCAGAATAAAACCGGAAAAGCCCATTTCATCGAGATTTTCCCATTCTATGCCATCTGCATCAAACTTGCAGACAAGCCAAAGCCATCCTCTACAGCAAGTAAGCCCTTCAGCATCCTGAATATTAGCCTACGCGCTCCATTTCGAGACATTTATTTCTCAATGGAACAGGGCAGAGAGCCTTCTTCCCGCCTCTTATTAGAGCAATGACCTGATTACCCCGCCCTTTTTCAGCCCCATAGTTTTATACTAAAATCCAGCACTCTTCTAAGAAAACACCTTTCGCACTTTCTTTTTGACATTTTCTTTTGTAAAGATAGAGGCATGTTTATACTGCTATTGGATATCCCTTTTGTGCTTTCTTTTATTTCTCTGATTATCAAATCAAATAGATAACATTTCCTCTCTTTACGATTTATAACCCTCCCCTTTATATCCCCCATTGCAATTAGGGTTTAGCCCTGTGAAATACTATTTTTGCACTGTCAAAACGTTAGGAATAGCTCACAAAACAATTCTTTTTGCTTATGAAAAAGTATTTACTCTTTCTCTGCCTGTCCGTAATAGGGCTTTGCACCACGGCACAGACATCCATCGAGACTGCAGCAGACCTCGTTATGGGTTTAAACAGCTATGACTTCGGTCAAACAGGAAGCAACAACACGGCTTACTTCAAATACAAGGCACCTGCCGAAGAAGGCCAACTGCTCACAATCAATACCGAAAATACTTCGACCAGCGTAAGCGTAAGCGAAGATGGCACTTATGCTACCGCTATCAGCAACATTACGCTTAACAATGGTTCCAAACGCATCTATCCTATCAAAAAAGGGCAAACCGTCTATGTGGAGGCTTCCACATACAACGGTACAACAGTCAGTTTCAACGCGGAGACTGAAGCCTGCGATGTCGAAGCTGGAAGCAGCTGCAACTACCCGGTAGAGAGTTCCACTGACAAGGACTTCTTCGTCCCTTCGTATTACAACAGACAAACCTACGAGCAGAAACCTACCTATATTTCCTATACGGCCGATGAGGCAGGCATCTTGTCCATGGCCTTCAGCTCGTACGTAAGCGCAGTCACCATTCAGAAAGGCTGTGATGCGACTCCCGAAAGTCTCTCATTTAATTATGACTCCAGTACAGGAGGATATTCTGGCAAATACGCTGTAGAAAGTGGCATCACCTATATTCTCTCAATCTCCACCTACAGTCCTCTCTTGGGCACCTTCACCTTGTCACACCCGACAGAGGGGGCTTCATGTGACCTCCCATTTGCCACAACGATCGGCTCTCCCAATGTATTACCTGCCGCCTCCGGTAAATATTGGTATCAGTTAGTTCCCGAACAAAGTGGCTTTGTAGCTCTTTCTTCTGAAAGCGGCCTGCCAGGCGGCACGGTCAAAGCATACGGCTCATGCAGTGACTATTCACCCAAGGCCAGCGTTAACGGCATGTTGCTCATGCGTGTGGCCGTACAGGCAGGACAATCTACTTATTTCTGTATAGAAAAGACCGAATCCACCGCATCCGAAACCCAATTCAATCTCGCTTTTGAAGAGGCAGGAGCGGGCGACAGCTTTGACAAGCCGATGTCTCTGCACGAGGGTAAAAACACTACACCTACCTATAACGGCACCTATTATTACAGTCTTACCCTGCCAGAAGGTCAGGCCAAGATGATAAACGTAGATGCCTCAAAGGCCGGCCTCATAAGTTCATCTACACAGATGAGTCTATACAGCGCATCTAATCCATATACGCCATTGGCCAGCGGAACTGCCACTCTCTCCTATGAGGGGCAGCCCGGCTCTACCTATATACTGGTATGGAACCTCAACGAGGGTTCAAATGCATTTGACTTCAACGTTTCACTGACAGACATAGAACCCGGCGATGTTGCATCTAATCCCATCCAAGCCCACGTTGGGGAGAACCAGCTTGACGAAGCCACCGTCAAGTACTACACTTACACTGCCACACAAAACGGCTGGCTGTCTATAGATGCAGAACCTAATATCACCGTCACGTTCCCCAGAGACGCACAAGGTTACTCCTACTACGACACACAGCAAACGGGAACCATCACCCGCATACAGGCCACAAGCGGGACAGCCTACCTCATCAAGTTTGAAGGCATGGTTGACGCCACCTCGTTTATTCTAAGTGAGGAGGACTACCAAGAAGGCGAATCTAAGGACACCCCCATCGCCTTGACAGAAGAAGTTACCACACTTCCCACAGCTGCCATGGATCGTTGGTATCTCTATACGGCCACACAAAACGGTCGTCTGACTGTCAGTTCCAACATCAGTTATGAGAATGCCGGCAGTAAGACATCCAAGATAAGCGTACAAATCAATGACGGCTATCCGCAAAATATCACGACCTATGGCGGACAGGAAGGGGGCGAGACCTATTTTCAGGGTCGCTTCAACGTAGTCGAAGGCGACAAAGTCTATATCAATGTAGTCACCCTCTCCGCCCAGAAAGACCGTACGCTCACTTGCGCCATTTCTGACCTGCAACCGGGAGAGGCAGCCTCGAACCCCCTTCCCCTGACTGTGGGTGAGATCATTGTCCCCGAAGCAAGCCGCTCTAATCCCATCTGGTATGCCACAGATCTTTCTGCCGGAGAATTCAGCGTCACTGGTCTGACCGAAAATGATTACTTCTCTGCCACCCTCTATCGCTCTGACGACTTGCAGACTGCTGTAGCCCGTTCCTCATCCAGTTTCGACCCTGAGACCAACAAAATGAGCTATTTCCTCAATTACACCTACGAGGGAATTGAAAAAGCCACATTCCTTCTCTGCTTCGACCAGACCAACACGGGTGGAGCAACCGTCAATGTCACCGGAGACAACCTTTCAACCGACATAACATCCGTTACATCCTCTACCGAACAGCTGATCGTTTCCAACGGACGCGTAATAGCCCCGGCTGGCCAGTGCATCCACATATATGACCTGAGCGGCCGAACTGTATTTGACGGGCAGGCTACTAAGGGCGTAGCCCTCAGCAAAGGAGTTTATATCATAAACGGAAAGAAAATCATTGTCAGATAATCCATATTAAGGCAAGTGCAAAGACCTTGCCCGTATTCTAACATGATTGCCTGCAAAGCCTCACCCTACGGGCAGACTTTACGGGCAACATGTTTTTACCAATAGAAAATCCATATCAAAATGCGTAAACACTTAACCAGCATAGCCATTGCCGCTTGGCTGTCCTTGACATCCGCAGGCTGCGCCTGGGCCATCAAAGCCACTCCGCGCCCTGTGAACATGAAGCAGCCTGACGGATCTACCTTGTTGGTACGTATCCATGGTGATGAAAATTTTCATTACCTCACTACGACTGATGGCTTTGCCATTCAGCGCGATGCAGACGGCTATTTCAAATACCTTACGTTAGACAAGGCATCTTACGTACGGGTGCTTACCACACAGCGTGTACATAATGTGGGACACCGTCAGGCTGCGGAACTACAGTTCATGACCCAACTCACCCCCATCACTTCCGCCCAAGCGGCTCTCAAGATGTTTCCGGCCCTCGGCACGGCCCCGCGCAAAGCCCCCCAGCAACTGCTCGACCAAAAGAAAGTCCTAAGCCGCCGTCTGCTGTCCGGCACAACGGCACAAGCTGCGGAAAGCGAGTATTTGGTGGTGCTCGTAAAATATGCGGACGGCACGCTCAACTATACCCCCGCTGACTTTGAACGTTGGCTCAACGAGCCAGGTTACGCAGTGGACGGAGGAACCGGATCGGTCAAGGATTATTACCGTGATAACTCCATGGGGCAATTTGTGCCCAACTTCACCGTACTCGGCCCTTACACACTTGACCACGAGAAGACTTATTACGCGGCCAACAACCCCGAAACCGGCAGCGATGTCAATCCGGAAGCCATGGTCATCGAGGCAGTACGGAAAGCCAAGGCCGACCATCCGGAACTCAACTTCGCCCAATTCGACAATGACGGCGACGGCTACATGGACAATGTAAATGTGATCTTTTCCGGATATGGCGAGGCCGCATCAGGCGATGCCCATGACATGTGGCCGCATTCCTACCGTCTGTCTGCCACGAACCAAGAATTTCAGGTTGACGGCATCACCGTCAACAACTATTCTGTAAGCGCCGAACTGGTGGGCGGATCCAGCACGAAAATGGACGGAATCGGCACGTTCACCCATGAGTTCGGGCACATTCTGGGCCTGCGCGACATGTACGACACAGACGACTACACCAACGGCTTAGGCATCAACCCGGGTGACTATAGCCTCTACGCTTCCGGCAGCTACAACAACGACTCCCGTACCCCACCCTGCCTGATGGCTTTCGAGCGGCAGCAAATGGGCTGGATGGACCTGACTCCCGTTGCCCAGGCCGAAGACGTGGAACTCCAGCCCATCAGCCAAAATGTAGCCCGTTATATCAATGCCCAGCCCAAGCTTGACCTTGCCACGCAAGGAGGAGACTGGTATGTACTTGAAAACCGGCAACAGACTGGTTGGGACAAATATATCCCCGCTCATGGATTGCTCATATACCACTACGACTTTACCACCGAAAGCATACAAAAATATTGGAGCGTGAACGGTCCTAACAACAATGCGCGACACCGCTGTCTGTATATCGTTCCTGCCGACGGCATTGACGATGACCTCACGCGCAAAGGGGACACCTATCCCGGCATCACGGGATCAACCGAGTTCACTGATGAGAGCCATCCCGAAGCCGTAAGCTGGACAGGGGAGAAGTTGCGCACCCCCATCACGAACATCACGGAAGATGCAGACGGCCTGATACACTTCCAAGTCAAGGGAGGTTCGGGCACGCGTTCTTTCATACGCACTGTACCGCCGACCGATGCCCAAATCTCTTCTACCAGTATCAGTGTAGGCGCCATCATTACGGCCAAGACACAAGAAGTCAGCGAGATGGGCTTCTGCTGGAGTGCCGAAAATGCCTTTCCCACCCTATCCGACAGCAGAGCCACTGTCGCCACGGCTGACCGGACGAACTATACTCTCACAGACCTGCAGCCCGCTACCCGCTACCACATACGTGCCTACATGAAGATGGCGGACGGCAGTATCGTCTACGGCGCATCTCTGCCGGTCAGTACGGAACACGCCACTGTACAAGCCCCCTTCTCATTCGACTTCACCCAATGGGACGGCAATGAGCCTGAGCGCTGGCGTATCATTGACCACAACGGTGACGGCATGACATGGACACAAGACGCCTCTGCCGGCGCCATCGTCTATCAATTCGATTATTGGAACAATGCAGACGATTGGCTCATCTCTGAGAAAATGCATGTTCCACAGCGGGGGGCGCTCTACATCGTACGCGGCGTGATGAGTGCCGAAACCGTAGAAAAGCTCGATGTATGTGTATCCACCCGCTCGCGCGACATCAACGATTTCCATTTGGTCAAGTCACTGACCATGGCCGACCACATCGGCGAACAGACCGTTGACGAAGTAGATTTAAGTGACTATGCCGGCCAAGATGTCTACGTGGCACTCGTTGCTAAAAGCGAGAAGCTGCAAAACTCCCTCTGGATTTGGCAGGTTCTTTTGACCAATCGGTTGGAGACACCCTCCATCACAGACTTCAGCGCCATCGAAGGGGGATTGCATCTAAGCTGGACACCTGTCGAAGGAGCCACCAACTATTACCTGGATTTCTCCGAAGTGACCGATGAGGCCAAACAAACCACCCAGTTTATCCCTGAATCCGACATTGCCTCTGCTACAGAAGGTGTGGAGACGGGCACCGGCACATTCAAATTTGCCCAAACGGGGCGTGTCGAAACGGTGGAATATCCCGAAGGAATCACGGGCATTAAATATCTGCTGTTCGCCTCCGGCCCGAGAGGCACATCTGTACTTAGCGTCGAGGGATACACTGACGGCGGGTCATGGGAGCGCATCGGAGAACTGCGGCGCATCTCCGCCAATGACACAGAAGGGACTGCCGTTGATTTGGGACCCTTCCTCAAAGGCAAGTCTTATACACGGCTCCGCATCAGTTGTGACTACAACGGACGCCTCATCTCACTGCGCAACTTCACCCTCACTTACAATGACGGAACCGTATGGAAATCTCTCTCAGCCGGACGCGTGGAGAACAGTGAAATCGACATCAAGGAAAAGACCGCAGGCGAGTTCCAGTCTGGCAAACGCTACGCCGCTGAAGTTTTCGCCGGTGACGGATTACTTTTCTACGACGCTTCAGCACCCGCATTCTACCAATATGGTGCGACAGGCATTACCCAGCCCACCGGCCAGAATGCGCCACACGCCACCAAAGTGGCACGTACCCTGTGCCGGAACGGAATCGTACGCTTGAGCGGACTCACACCGGGCTTGCCGGTCACCCTCTATGCCGCTGACGGCAGACAGCTGCACCGGTTCGTGCCAACAGGCCGGACAGCCGCTATCCGCATTGACGGTTATGCCGGTGTCGTCATCGGCAAACAGTAACGCAATCTCTTGTTTTTGAAACATTCCACACAGCAATGAAACAAATATTGATAGCCCTGCTGCTCACAGTTTTCACTCCCTTGTCGGCCCAGCATGTGGGCACAAAGGCCAAAACGGCGCACCCAGCGCCGCCTCCGGCAGCCCAGGCGAAAATCCATCAACCGGCACACCGTGCGCCCGGTCCCGTCGGCACGCTCTCCGCCTCACTTTCCAGCATCGACAACAAGCATGTCAGCCTCCGCTGGAACAATCCGGAAGGCATAGACGGAATCTTCGATGACTTCGAGAGCCACAGCGACTTCGTTGTCAACTCTCCCGGCAACAATGGCTGGAGTTACATCGATGCAGACAATGCGCCAACCTACATTTGGACTGCTGCGGACTTCCCCAATCAGGGACAGCCCATGGCCTATATCGTATTTAACCCGTCCAAGACATCCCCCTCCACAGAAACATGGCCGGACATCAAGCCATACTCTGGCAAGAAGATGCTCATAGACTTTACCGTCGATGGGGGAAACAATGATTTCCTCATATCACCCGAGCTGCATTTCGATGAGGACTTCCAGTTCAGCTTTCAGGCCCGCAGCTATACTGAAAGCTACGGCAAGGAACGCTTCAGGGTCGGTTATTCCACTACCGGCACCCGCCCTTCCGACTTCACCTATATCCAGGGAGGCAACTACGCTGAAGTTCCCGCCGCATGGACGCTCTGCAGCTACACCATCCCCAAAGAGGCCAAATACGTCTGCCTCAACTGCGTGTCGCAGGAAGCCTTTATGTTCATGGTGGACGACATTTTCATCGGAACCAATCTCGTGCGTCCCGCCTCTTCGGCCAAGGCGGCAGCCCATACGCCAAGACTGGAAGGGTTCAACCTCCTGCGCGATGGCTCCAAGGTCAACGAGACGCTCATCACGCAGACTTCTGTCACAGACAGTGTACCTGACTATGGAACCTACACCTACAGTGTGCAGGCTGTTATGACCGACGGCTCCGTCAGCACGACCTCCGCCCCCATACAAGTCACGGTGCCTGACATCAGACTCCTGCCCTTCTTTGATGACTTCGACACCAACACCATCGAGGATTCCCGGTGGGAGCGCCCCGTTGATGACCAAGGTAACAAAAATGAGTGGCGAAGCGACTACTATGCTTACGGACTCGTGGACTTTTCGGCCTGCTACCCCTATTCCAAGTTGGGCAGCAATTATTCCCAGAGCCTCATTACCCGGGAGCTGCGCACGACGGATGCCAACAACACCTATCTGCGCTTTGAGGTAAGGCTGGACAACAGCCCCAAATACAAGGGAAACTATCTGAGTGCCGAAGTTTCGGCAGACGGGGGAGCCACATGGCATCCCGTAGTCAACATCGCCAATGATGAGGGTTCTTTCGACTGGCGCAGATACGAATACAGCCTCAAGGATATCCTCAAAGGTGCGGAACTTTTCAAGGTACGCTTCCGGGCACATGGCGAGAACTCATGGAACATCAGCTATTGGTACCTCGATGACGTAAAGGTATGGTGTCCCGTCACCCGCAACGCCGCGCTCAAGGTCTCTTCTGCAGGACAAGCTGTCAGCGGAGCACAGGTCACCCTCGAGGCGGACAACGGCGCACGCTATAGCGGTGCCACCGATGGTCAGGGCAACCTGCCACTGCCCCGCCTCGAACTGGGAAACTATAATGTGACGGTTGAGGCACAAGGGTGCAACCTCTACACCAATACTTGGAACGTGACGGCAGACAGTCCTGCCACACTACAGGTCAACCTGCTGCGCCCGATTGCCTCCTGGAGCACGAACTCCATCAGCATGAGCCTGCCGCAAGAGAGTGAGGCAGACCAGACATTGACTCTCACCAACACCGGCGACGGCGAACTGTTCTGGACCCTCACACCGCAGCCTGCCGCCCAGTCGGGTAATACAGCCCACCGCTTCGAGATAGGGAAATCCTTCGATGCCTCCGGCGACCTGCAGGCCAGCGTTGCTTTCGATGGAGAGTTCTTCTACACAGCCTCTGACTATACGCTCGGCCGCTACTACAAGTACGACCGCGACGGGCACTTCGTGGAGGAGTTCGCCATCCCCGGCATGTACTACAAACTGTTCGATCTGGCCTACGATGGCACTTACTTCTACGGTTCAGACAACTCCAACCGCATCTTCCAGCTCGACTTCCACAACAAGCGCCTCATCCGCGAATGGGATGTAAAGGGACAAACGTCATCCTCCCTGACCATCACGCACATCAGCTACGACCCGCGCAACGACCAATTCTGGATAGGCGACTGGTCGCGTCTCGGACGTGTGGACCGTGAGGGAAATGTGACGGTCGACTTCTACAATATAGGCGAGAGCGCCGACAAGGTTTCAATCTTTGGATCGGCCTTCGACAATGTGAGCGAAGGAGGCCCCTACCTTTGGCTCAGCAATCTGAACCCATCGGGACTCAACCAGATTGACAAAGTGACCCTCTGTCAGTACGACCTCAACAACCGCCGCCTCACGGACGTCAGCCACTCCGCCATTGACGTGCCGGGCTACAAGACCGGCTCTGACGAGGTAGGCTATAACAACCTGGGCGGCATCGAGCTGACCACCCTCCTGGTGCCTGGCCAGCTCACGCTCGTCGGTATCCTGCAGCAATCCCCCTCGCGCATCTTCACTTACCGCATGGCTGACTTTGACGACTGGTATACTGTGCAGCCCCTCAGCGGCACACTTGAAGGCGGGGCCAAGGCCGAGTTAAAGGTTAGCTTCGACACACGCGGCCTCGCACTCAACGAAGCGCGCCAGACATCCCTGCGTGTCAACACGCTGCCGGCTCTTGCCGGACAGCAGCCGATCAGCCTCAGCCTGACCGCCAACGCCGCTGCGAGCCACCCGCGCCCGGTCGGCCTGCAGGCCTCGGTCAACGAAGAGACAAGCACCGTAGCTCTCTCATGGCAAGCCGCCAAAGGCACTGTCCCCGCTGCCTACGAAGTACTGCGCGACAGTGTGCGCATCGCCACTGTTGAGACTGCCTCATACAGCGATGAGGGCCTCGTACGGGGCACTTACGCCTATACGGTACGCGCCCTCTATGGTGACGAGCGCGCTCCGTCTGCACAGACCGATACCGTGAAAGCCACCATCAAGGTGGGCGCCCCCTATTTCGCCCCAACCTCGCTGCAGGCTGCCCTAAGCAAGAACAAGGAGGTGTCGCTCTCTTGGCAGAAACCGGATGCCCTCTTGCACGAACCGGCCACACTGCGCTGGGACAATGGCCAGAATGACGATGCCATAGGCTTGTCAGATGGCGGCTATTTCTACGCCGGCATCGGCTTTGACGCTTCTGACCTCGAAGCCTACCGGGGCACCCGCCTCACCAGCGTGGATGTATTTGTCAAGGAGCGTGTCACGGCCCTCTCCCTGAAAGTATACCGTGACGGCAAGGCTGTTCTAAGCCAACGCATCAGCACCGATGGACTTAAATACGGTGAATACAACACCGTCACGCTCGATGATCCTGTCACCATCGAACGCGGAAGTGACTACAAGGTGGCATTCCTCTTCATGCATGAGTCGGGACTTCGTCCCTTGGGCGTAAGTTCCGGTGCGACGACTGAGGGCAAGAGCAACCTGATGTCTGAAAACGGACGCGTGTGGTATCCCGCCTCCTACATAGGCTTTGCCAACGCCAATTTCAACATAGCCCTTCACCTCTCTCCGGCCGAGGGGTATACGGAAGCGTCACCCACCTCCTACCGCATTCTTCGCAACGGGCAGGAAGTCGGCACCAGTTCTGCCACGGAATTTAGCGAGACCCTTTCCTCGCCGGGCAACTACACGTACCAAGTCGTCTCCCTCTACGGCCAGGCCGGCACGTCCCTACCCTCTGACGGAGCCTCTGTAACGGTAGAGGACATCGGCACTCCACTCGCCCCCTCCTCTCTGACAGCTTCGGTGGAACGTAACCGCAAGGTCACTCTTCACTGGGGCTTCCCCCTGGCCTCCACTCCCGCAGTACCTGTAGATCTCGCCACCGCAGGCACATCTCCCGCCGGCAAGCCGGAATTTGTCAGCGCCTTCCGAGGCGCGGTCACCGGAGAAATGGGATTCGCCTCTGACGGACACTACATCTACACAACCCGACATGCTGTGACCGGCATCATCAACCGCTATCACATGGACGGCACCTTCGACGACAGCTATAGCATCAGCAGCAACCTGACCAACGGATTCCTCAATCTGACCTACGATGGAACGGACTTCTGGGCCACAGCCAAGAGCAATGCAATCTATAAGCTCGATCTGGACAACATGACCCTGACCGACACGCGCAGCATCTCTGAAATCGCCCGCCACATCGCCTACGTCCCCACACTGGATGCGGGTCACGGCGGCTTTGAGGTCGGCGACTGGGAAACCTCCATCCACGTCACCATGCAGGGCGCCAAGCTGGGCAACGGCCCGTCGCTGAAGGGTGCGGCCGGTTCGGCCTATTATAATGGAGTGCTCTACACTTTCGAGCAAGGCTACGAAACAACCTATGAGCTTTGTGCGCGCCAATTCGAGACGGGCGAACTGCTCTGGCACGCCCCCATCTCGGACTGGACGGCCATCAATCCGGCCACAGGTGCAAGTGCCGGCGGCATGAGTGTGCTCCATACCCCGGAGGGGCTCAACCTGCTTTGCGTGGCACTGCAAGAGCCTGCCGGCACGCGGTTCATCTTCCTGGATCTCGGTTCTGTCAAGGGACTGGCCGGCTACAATGTGTACCGCAACGGGAAGAAAGTCAATACCGCCCCGCTGGAGCACCGCCACTTTGAAGAGGCTCTTTCCGAAGCCGGCACCTACACTTACCAGATACAGACGGAATATGTGGACGGAAGCGTATCGGCACTTTCCGATCCGCAAACTGTCACCATCGTACCCGCCACTCCCGGCGAGGTTCCCACCGACATCAAGGCCCGTGCCGCCACGGCTGGATATAACGTCAACCTTTCCATGGTGGACCCCACCTCACAGGCTGCCGACCAGTACTCCGGTTATGAAGATGGTCATGTGACAGGGGCCACAGGCTTCACCGTGACCACTACTGACGCCTTTGACGGCTCACACGCACTCGAAGCACCCGCCGAAACGGAGTGCGAACTGATACTGCCCGTCAATAAGTCCTACGGCAATGACTTCGCGCTGAGTTTCGTAGCCCGCAACGGCGATGACCGCGAAGGAGCGGGCAGCGTGCAGGTACTCGCCTCCTCGCACAGCAGTGACAATCCTGCTGACTTCGTGAACCTTTCCACCGTCAGCACGACCGAGGCATGGAAACGGTTTGAGCTGGTACTGCCCGCCGCCACGCGCTATGTGGCCTTGCGCTGTCCGGCACGCTATGCCAGTCAGTTCATCGATGCCGTCACGGTCAACACCGAACAGGCAGGGCAGGTCTATGCCTACGACATCATGCGCGATGACAGCCTCCTCACCAGCGAGCCATCGGCCGGCGTGTCCTATACGGACCACAATCTGCTGCCGGGCACATACACCTACCGCGTACGTGCCTACTATGAAAACTCCTCCGTCAGCGAATGGAGCGATCCGGTCAGCATTTCCATCGACTATTCGAACGGACACCAGGCGCCGGGGCAGCTGTCAGTGGAGCAGCCGGCTGAAGGCAACCTGCTCAAATGGTCCACACCGGCCCTCTCGGGTGTCACCGAATTGCGCTGGCACAATGGTGTAAGCTACGGCGCCGCCGGCATGCCAAGCGGAGGCTCCTTCTACGCCGGTGTGCAATTCGACAAGAGCGACCTCCAAGACTACGCCTCGCTCAGCGTGTCCGAAATCAGCTTCTACATCAACCAAGTGCCCGATGTGCTCTACGTGCAGCTGTATCAAGGACAAGAGCTGGTGTTCGAGAAATATGTGCCAACACTGCGCCAGTATGCCATGAACACCGTGCGCCTCGACACGCCCATCGCAGTTAACCCAAGCAAGAGCCTGCGTGCGGTAATCTATGTGGAGCACAATCAGATAACCGTACCCCTGGGCTACGACGAGGGGCCGGCCAAGACCGGCCGCGGTGACCTCTACTCGCCCGACGGCCTCAGTTGGAGTACCCTGTCGGACAATGACATCGACGGAAACTGGAACATCAGCATCGGCCTACAGGCTTACGCTTCACCCAGTGTTCCGCAGTCACAAGAAGCTCCGCTGCGAGGCCAAATCGCCGACCGCTATATGCGCCATGCCTCGGGCACAGACGCGCAGAAGCAGGCCATCGAGGCCACGGACTATGGTCAGGCACGGACAGCCAGCATGTATTTCTCCGGCTATCACGTGTACTGCAACGGCGAATTGCTCCACGACACGCCGCTCAGCACGGGGGCAACAAGCTACCTTGACACAACAGACCACAAGGGACGCTACCTGGAATACCAGGTAAAGGCCATCTACCCCGACTTCGGCGAGGTGGGCAGCAACATTGTGCGCATCGTCAACACGGGCATCGGAAACGTGACCGTCGATGAAAACACGCAAAACGATCCCGCCTACACGATCGATGGCAAACGCGCCACTGAAGACTACCGGGGTCCCGTCATCAGCCAAGGACGGAAACGCATCAAATAACCCGGGACAGCTCTGACAACAACTGACAGACAAGCCCTGCCACCCCGAAAAGGGTGGCAGGGCTTTCTGCATTCCGGTATCCTGACCACCACGTTCGGGACGCACCTTCCCCCCAACAAGCTCCCGCAGACAACGAGGCGCAACCCTGCACGGCTGCACGGCAAGGCATGCAGACTCCCCAACCCCCGTTCCCGACTCAAATTCAAGACTTGAATTATATAAATACAGACTTGAAATATATAAATAAAGACCTGAATTATATAATTCAAGTCTTTATTTATATAAATGCAGTCTGCATTTTAAGTCCGCACTGCTTCCTGACGAATCCGTCCTGTGTGTGGAGCAGCCCGCCCCCGTCTTTCATATCACCGGAAAGATTATCTTTGCCATCCAAACACACTGACAATGACTCCCCAACCGCCCTCTGACAGTTTACATGCGGATCTCTGTGACGGCACTGCCATCACAGACTTCCACACCCATAACCTGCAAGCCCCCGCCGGATGTGCCATCATCAACCTGCCGCAAGCGTGGACAGAGTGCCCCGCACAGTTCCACCCACGTCCCGGAGCACTCTATTCGGCAGGCATCCACCCCTGGTGGACTGCCGACCACGAGGCAATCCTGCGCATGAAGCAAGCCCTGCCCCGCCTGTTGTCACATCCGCAAGTGGTGGCCTTGGGCGAGTGCGGTCTCGACCGCCTGCGCGGCGCTTCGCTGGCGGAACAAGAAGAACTGCTGCGCTGGCAACTGGCGCTGGGCGAAACACTGCACCTCCCTGTAACACTCCACGTGGTACGGGCATTTGACATCCTGTTGCACCTGCACAAGGAACTGCGCCCTACCACGCGTTGGACCATCCACGGCTTTCGGGGCGGCCCGGCACTGGCACGCCAACTGCTCGCCGCCGGCCTTGACCTCAGCTTCGGTGTCCGATATAATCCGGAGGCTTTTGACCTCACCCCGCCAGAGAAACGGCACCGCGAGACGGATGACGGACGTCAAACAACCGAAGCCACCTTCCAAGACAAGTGAGAGACAACGAACGGCAGGTCCCCACAAGCCGAAAGACACCGTTTTCCCCTTTCACCACCTGTTTTCCTGCATTATCTTCACAAAAGGGCTATCTTTGCATAAGATAGGCTGCACCTCAGCCATTGAAGCGAGCTCCATGGCGTTCGGTTTGCACGATCTTTGCATCAGACAGGCTGCACCTCGACCATCGAAACAAGCTACAGGATGCCGCCTTGCATAAAAGCAGGTCAAGGACTGCCCGGCCATCCTCCTTGGGACAGCCGTCAGACAACCTTTCTCACACACGATACTCACACACTCTCATTCGATGAATTTTGTAGAAGAACTCAAATGGCGCGGCATGCTCCATCAGATGATGCCGGGCACCGAAGAAATGCTGCAACAAGGCATGGCAACGGCTTACGTGGGCATCGACCCCACTGCGGACTCACTCCACATAGGACACCTGTGCTCAGTCATGATGCTCCGCCATTTCCAACGTGCAGGACACAAGCCTATCGCTGTGGTCGGCGGCGCCACAGGCATGATCGGCGACCCCTCGGGCAAGAGCGCGGAGCGCAACCTGCTCACTGAAGAGACCCTGCGCCACAACGTGAGCTGCATCAAGCAACAGCTCTCGCACTTCCTCGACTTCGACTCTGACGCGCCCAATGCCGCAGAGCTGGCCAACAATTACGACTGGATGAAGGACTTCACCTTCCTCGACTTCGTGCGTGAGGTGGGCAAGCACATTACGGTCAACTATATGATGGCCAAAGACAGCGTGAAGAAGCGCCTCAACGGTGAGGCCCGCGACGGCCTGTCATTCACCGAATTCACCTACCAGCTCCTGCAGGGCTACGACTTCCTGCATCTCTACCAGACCAAGAACTGCAAACTGCAGATGGGAGGCTCTGACCAGTGGGGCAATATCACGACAGGCACAGAGTTGATCCGCCGTACTTTAGGCCCTGAGGCTGACGCCTACGCACTGACCTGCCCGCTCATCACCAAGGCTGACGGCAAGAAGTTCGGCAAGACCGAGCAGGGCAACGTATGGCTTGACCGCCGCTACACCACACCCTACAAGTTCTACCAATTCTGGCTCAACGTGGGCGACGAGGAGGCCGAACGCTATATCAAGATATTCACCGGCCTGGAGCATGAGGAGATCGACACGCTCATTGCCGAGCACCACAATGACCCGGGCCGCCGCCTGCTGCAGAAGAAGCTGGGCGAGGAGGTCACCTGCATGGTACACAGCCGTGAAGACTACGAAATGGCAGTAGAAGCCTCTAACATCCTCTTCGGCAAGGCCACCAAGGAGAGCCTGCTCAAAATCGACGAATCCACACTGCTAAGCGTCTTCGAGGGTGTGCCCCAGTTCGAGGTGACACGTGACCAGGCCCTCAACGCCAAGGCTGTGGATCTCTTCGCCGAAACGACTCATTGCTTCGCCTCCAAGGGGGAAATGCGCAAACTTGCCCAAGGGGGCGGTGTAAGCCTCAACAAGGAGAAGCTCACCGCCTTTGACCAGCCTATCACCGAGGCTGACCTCATTGACGGCAAATACCTGCTCGTGCAGCGCGGCAAGAAGAACTATTTCCTCATCACCGTAAAGTAGCCGTCCCTGCCATACGGCCTGCCCGTGCAGGCTGTGACAAGTCTCCCCCGTCTTGCAAAATCCCACACGGCAGGCATCGCCTGCCCCACTGCGGAAACAAGGCGGGGGAGACTTGTCACGGCTTACCGGACTGAAGAGAGGCTGAAGGGGAATGGACACGAAAAGCACACACCCGACAAACCCGCTATACTCGCGCCTGACGGCAACTTGGCGGCAGGTCTGCTTTTTGGTATTTTTAATTGGGCAAAATTTTCCGCAGGTTGAAAAAGCCGTAATTTCGCAATATCAACATGGCCGCTCGCTGTCGCAGGCAGGGAGCCTGTTTGTAAGCGGGCGCACTCCCAGTCATCAACCTCCCAACATTACGATGGAAGCACAGCACAACAATTACTGTATCATCCTGGCCGGTGGTGTGGGCCGCAAGTTATGGCCTGCCAGCAGCAAGGAGATGCCCAAGCAGTTCATTGATTTTTTCGGAACGGGGCGTACACTGCTCCAGCAGACCTACGACCGCTTCGCACGTTTCATCACTCCAGAACATATATTCATCTCCACCTATGAGGGCTACGTAACACTGGTACGCGAACAGTTGCCGGAACTCCCTGCGGGCAACATTCTGCCGGAACCCGTGCAGCTCAATACCGCACAAGCCGCCATTTGGGGAACCTGGCATGCTGTACTGGACAACGCTGACGCCAATGTCATCGTGTCGCCCGCCGACCAGCTCATACAGAACGAAGAACGCTTCAGGACCCAGATGCTCAAGGGGCTTGACTATGTGGACAAGCATGAGGAGGTGCTGGCCATGGGGGTACGGCCTACCCAGCCAAACAGCGCATACGGCTACATACAGATGGGGGCCAAGGTAAATGGCGGGAAAATGTACCGTGTGCAGTCATTCAACGAAAAGCCACCGGTCAACTATGCCCGCATGTTTATTGAGAGCGGCGAGTTTCTGTGGAACACGGGTATCTTCCTGTGGAAGGGCGAGACCATGGGCAATGTGCTGGCCGCTCTGAACCACCGCCCGAGCCAGTCTGTAAGCGCCGTTGCGCGCCAGATGGTGACCATCGCAGAAGAGATGGAATACGTCAGAGCCTCTTTCAATGACAGCATCCCACGCCAGATAGACCTCTGCGTACTGGAACACTGCCCGAACGTGGCCGTGATGGAATGCGACTTCGGCTGGGCGGACATCGGATGCTGGCCCGAACTGCATGCGGCCTCACACCGTGACGCGGACGACAACGCCGTAAGCGGCAAGGCTCACGTCATGTTCAGCGGATCGCAGCATTGCATGGTCTACCTGCCGGACAACATGAAGGCAGTCGTGGCCGGCCTGGACAACATACTGGTGGCGCAGCAGGGCCATATGCTCTTCATCTGTCCCAACAACTCCCCCGATTACGTCAGAAAAATGATCAACGAGGCGCAGGTGAACCTGTGATGAAACAGACTCTCCCCCGCCTCTCCCACCATAAAAACAATAGGATGACCCCAAGACTGACCATTGTCAAAGTCGGCGGCAAGATCGTAGAGCAGCCCGAACTGTTGGACACGCTGCTACGCGAGTTTGCAGCCCTTGACGGCCCCAAGATTCTCGTTCACGGCGGAGGCCGTACAGCCACAGACACCGCCGCCCGCTTAGGAATTTCCACACGCATGATCAATGGACGGCGGGTGACCGATGCGGACATGCTGCGCGTGGTGACAATGGTCTATGGCGGACTGGTCAACAAAAATGTAGTGGCCTGCCTGCAGGCGTCCGGGGTCAACGCCCTGGGACTGACCGGGGCGGACATGGACATCATACGTTCGCACCGCCGCCCGCCCTTGACTGACGGGACAGACTATGGCTTTGTAGGCGACATAGATCAGGTTAACGCCCCCCAACTGACGCAACTGCTACAGGCTGCTGTCACGCCGGTAATAGCCCCGCTCACCCACGATGGCAAGGGAGGCCTGCTCAACACCAACGCTGACACGATCGCCGCAAGTGTGGCCCGTGCTATGGCACCGCACTACCGGGTGACACTCACCTACTGCTTCGAGCACGCCGGCGTGCTCGCCAACCCATCCGATGAGGAAAGCGTGATACCACTCATCACGCCAACGACCTACAGGGAACTGAAAGAGCGGGAGATTGTAACAGGCGGCATGCTGCCCAAGATAGAGAACGCACTCAGTGCCATCCAAGCCGGAGTGGCCCGCGTGGTCATTACCAGTCCGGACGCGCTGAGCGAAAACTGCGGAACCAGCATCGAGCCGGACGCTGAGTAATCCCTGCCACAAATACACTATGACTTCTGAGAACTATGAAATAATGGCTCCCGTAGGCTCGCGTGAAGCGCTGGCCGCCGCACTGAAAGCGGGAGCCGACTCCATATACTTCGGTATCGAAGCCCTCAACATGCGGGCGCACAGTGCCAGCCGCTTCACCATCAATGACCTGCACGACATTGCTGCCCTCTGCTCGGCACAGGGTGTCAAGTCTTATCTGACGGTCAATACCATCATCTATGACGAGGACATCGAACTGATGCGCCGCATATGCCAAGCCGCCCACGAGGCCGGCATATCAGCGGTCATCGCCAGTGATGTGGCGGTCATGAGCTACTGCCATGAAATCGGGCAGGAAGTGCATCTGTCCACACAGCTCAACATCTCCAATACGGAAGCCCTTAAATTCTATGCCCGCTTCGCCGATGTCGTGGTGCTGGCCCGGGAGCTGAACCTCGAACAGGTGTCGCATATCCACGAGGCCATCCTGCGCGACCGTATCTGCGGCCCGTCGGGACACGCGGTACGCATCGAAATGTTCTGTCACGGTGCCTTGTGCATGGCCGTAAGCGGCAAGTGCTACTTGTCACTCGACAACTTGGGACATTCCGCCAACCGGGGCGAATGCATGCAGGTGTGCCGGCGCAGCTACACCGTACGGGACCGCGAGACGGGAACGGAGCTTGACATAGACAACAAGTACATCATGAGCCCGAAAGACCTGAAGACAATAGGGTTCATAGACCGCATGATGAAAGCGGGCGTACGTGTCTTCAAGATCGAGGGCCGTGCCCGCAGCGCCGAATACGTATACACGGTGGTGCAGTGCTACAAGGAAGCCATCTCAGCCGTTCAAGCCGGAACTTTCAGCCAAGACCGGGTGGAAGAATGGAACAAGCGGCTGGCCACGGTCTTCAACCGGGGCTTCTGGGATGGCTACTACCTGGGACAGAAGCTGGGGGAGTGGAGCAAGGTGTACGGCTCCAGCGCTACGGAAAAGAAACAATACGTAGGCAGGGGGCTCAAATACTTCTCCAAACTCGGCGTAGGGGAGTTTCTGGTCGAAGCCGGCGAGTTCGCCCCCGGTGACAAGATGCTTATCATCGGCCCTACCACCGGGGCGCTTTATCTGCGCGTCAATGATATACACGGAGACAACGGGCCGGTCGAAAAGGCCACCAAGGGCATGCGTGTCAGCATCCCTGTCCCGGAAAAAACGAGGCCCTCCGACAAGCTCTACAAAATAGTCAAACAATAAATACACGCTCCATGGTTCTTCTCTTCGACTTCGGCGGTGTGCTGGTCAACCTCGACAAACAGCGCTGCATCCGGGCTTTCAAGCAACTGGGCCTCGATGTGGCTCCCTATCTGGGGGCTTACCGGCAGAGCGGCCCTTTCTCCCTGCTGGAACAGGGGCGTATCAAGGTGCAGGATTTCTGTGACAGCCTGCGCCAGCTAAGCCATCAGCCCGAACTGACTAATGACAGCATCATCGCAGCATGGAAAAGCTTTCTGACTGACGTGCCCGAGGAGCGGCTTGAAATGCTGCTGAAACTCAAACGCCACTATTCCGTCAACCTGCTCAGCAACACCAACGCCATACACTGGAGCCAGGCGCGTGACGGATTCTTCCGTTACAAAGGCCTGGAGGTGGAGGACTTTTTCGACCACATCTTTCTCTCTTATGAGATGGGAATTGAAAAGCCCGCTCCGGCCCTCTACGCCCAAGTGGTGCGGGAGCTTTCCGTACCGGCCGATGAAGTGCTGTTCTTTGATGACAGTGAGGTGAACTGCGAAGCGGCCCGCCAATGTGGACTACAGTCCCTCTTGGCGCCGGCAGACAGCGCTTGGTTCAAATACTTTGACAACAATGGCAAACTTCACTTATTATAAATTCCGTCACAACGATGCCCCGGCCCAAGGGTACTGTGCCGCGATAGGCTTCTTCGATGGCGTGCATCTCGGACACCTGTATCTGATAGACCAAGTAAAGGCCATTGCCGCCAAGCGCGGCTTGCGCCCCATCGTTGTCACATTCGAGGAGCATCCGCGCCTGGCCCTCAGCCATACGCCTTATTGGCCCGAACTGCTTACGACCAACGCCGAGAAGCTGAGACTGCTGGCCGCCACTGGGCTGTCGGGATGTGCCATGCTGCACTTCGACCACAATATGTCCACACTCACCTCACGAGAGTTTATGGACACCATCCTGCGCCATGAGCTGGACGTGCATTGCCTCGTCATAGGCTATGACCACCATTTCGGCTCGGATCTTTCCGCCGGTTACAAAGAATACCTGAAGTATGGGCGGGAGCTGGGCATTGAGATCCTGCGCGAACGCCCCTTTGAAACCAACGAGCTGCGCATCAGCTCTTCTGCCACCAGACGCTTCCTCACAGGAGGGAATGTGGAAATGGCCCGGGGCTGTCTGGGGCGGCCTTACAGACTCGAAGGCACAGTGGTGGAAGGCCACCACAAAGGCACGCTCATGGGATTTCCGACCGCCAACCTGCTGCCGGACTGCAGTGAGCAGATTGTACCCGGACGCGGAGTATACGCCGCGCGCGCAGAGATTGACGGCTTTAACTATATGGCCATGGTCAATATAGGCTGGCGGCCTACTCTCGACAACGGACATGACCAGACCATAGAAGCCCACCTGCTCGACTACAAGGGTGGGGATCTGTACGGCAGACATCTCTCACTTGACTTTTATCGCCGCATACGGGACGAGCACCGCTTCGAGAACATCGAATCCTTGCAGCGCCAGCTGTCTGCGGACGCTGATGCCGTAAGACAATATTTCAGCGAACAATGAGGGCACTGTTGCTGTTCGTCCTGTTCGCAGCCATACAGCTGCTGGCAGCCCTGCTGTCGCGACTGGCTACGGGGACACAGTCTCCCACCGCTGTGGGCACTTCCCTACTCCTGTGTGAAGGCACACTGGCCGCATTCCTGTGGTTTTGGTTCAAAAAAGAACAACAGAAGAGGGACGCCCCTATCCAACATGCGGCAGGAGGGGCACCGGTCTTGGGAACCGGCATCCGCAGCCTGCCTGCCCGCCAAGGGTTCAGCATCTTGGCTGCCATTCTTCTGGGATTCGGCCTTTCCTTGCTGCTGGAGCCCCTCCATCTGCCCGATGACGGCACACAGGCTCTATTTGACGGCATGAAGCAAAATGTCTGGTGCCTCTTGTTGCTATGTTTCGTCGGGCCTCTGTGTGAGGAGCTGGTATTCAGGGCGGGCATCCTGCACGCTCTGAGAAGGCAAGGGCTGCCCGGATGGCTGGCTACCGGCATAAGCGCCCTCAGCTTTGCCCTTATACACGGCAATCTGGTTCAAGGCATACCGGCTTTTATCATCGGATGCGTGCTCGGATTGTTCTACCTGCGCACCAACAGTCTGGCCTTGTGCCTGCCCGCCCACATAGCCAATAATGTTTTTGCCGTAGTACTGCTGTTTTCTCCCCACCTTACGCATTTCACCAGTCTTTGGCCGGCAAGCGCCGTTGTCGCATTGGGACTGCTGCACTTCGGACTGGGCATTCTCAATGTCTGGCGGGCGCTGAGATGACACCAGTTCCTTATTCCCCATTCACTTTCCCCATCCATCTGACTTTTTATCTCCATGCATATAGGAAACCTTGATCTGGGCGAACGTCCCGTACTGCTCGCTCCGATGGAAGACGTGACAGATATAGGCTTCCGCCTGCTGTGCCGCCGCCTTGGAGCGTCCATGGTATATTCTGAATTTGTCGCCGCCGATGCCCTTGTGCGCCTGGTGGGGCGCAGCCTTGACAAGCTGGCCGTATGCGATGCCGAGCGTCCGGTAGCCATACAGATCTATGGAAAGGACCCTATCGCCGTGCGCGATGCGGCACAGATCGTAGTGGAAAGGGCACACCCCGATGTGCTTGATATCAATTTCGGCTGTCCCGTCAAACGGGTTGCAGGGAAGGGAGCAGGCGCCGGGCTATTGCAGGATGTGCCTCGCATGCTTGAAATAACCAAAGCCGTTGTCGGTGCGGTAGACGTGCCTGTCACAGCCAAGACGCGCTTGGGATGGGACGAAAACCACAAAATCATAGTCCCGCTGGCGGAACAGTTGCAAGATTGCGGCATACAGGCACTGACTGTCCACGGACGCACACGCGCACAGATGTACAGCGGAGAAGCCGACTGGCAGCTCATCGGCGAAGTGAAGCAAAACCCGAGGATGCACATCCCCGTCATTGGCAATGGCGACATCACCTCGGGCGAAAAGGCCAGCCAAGCTTTTGAGAAATTCGGAGTAGATGCCATCATGGTCGGACGGGCCACCTTCGGCCGTCCGTGGATTTTCAAGGAAATACATGACGCCCTGCACGGTACAGACCACCGCATCGATGAAATAGTACCCAGCGTCTACGCTCCGATGACGGCAGACTGGAAACTCGATGTGCTCAAAGAACAGGTCCGGCAGAGCGTGGAACGCATAGACGAATACAGGGGCATCTTACACACACGCCGCCACCTCGCCGCTACGCCTCTCTTCAAGGGACTGCCCAACTTCCGCCAGACCCGCATCGCCATGCTGCGTGCCGAAACTATGCAAGAATTGTTCGCCATCATGGAAAGTACACGCCCACTCCTGCACGAGTCGGAACCGGTACTGTAACGCTTACAGGAAACGTCTCTGGCTTGGCAGAGAGAGAACAGAGGGAAGACGGCATCGCCAACGTACTTCGTGACTAACAGCGGAGACTTCAACCCAGAGAGACCATGTGCAGCGAACGCAATGAAGCAGACTCTGATCGTTCAAGCATATCCCATCTCCCGCAAAAAGATTCCGACAGCGTCCTCGTCCGTACCCCGACACCACATCTACCTGCATACTCACCAATCCCTGCTCTCTATGAAAAACTATCGCACCGAAGCCACCATTCTGGCCTTGGGCACTCTTTTGCTGGGTGTCTGCATTTATTTGGGACTCGCTTCATTCGCCGCCCGTGACCGTGTGGTATCCGTGCGCGGTCTGGCCGAACGAGAAGTGAAAGCCGACCAAGTGATCTGGCCCATCGTATACAAGACGACAGGTGACAACCTGCAAGATTTATACGCCGATATCAACAGGGCAAACGGACACATACAAGCCTTCCTCGCAAATAACGGGATCGCACCAAGCGAGATCGGCACCGGCGCCCCCCAAATCTTCGACCGAAAAGCCGAAACATACAGCTCATCGGACGCTGCGCGGGGAGACCGCTATAATGTGACGATGGTCATGACTGTATCGTCGGACAAGGTAGAGCGGATACGCAGTCTCATGCCCCGCATGGGCGAACTGCTCAAACAGGGTATCGCCATATCAGCCGGAGACTACAACTCGCAGGTTCAATACAAATTCACAAGCCTCAACAAGATCAAGCCACAAATGATCGAGGAAGCCACCAAGAACGCCCGCGAGGCGGCTATAAAGTTCGCCAATGACTCTGACAGCAAACTCGGAAAAATCAAAAACGCCTCGCAAGGACTGTTCAGCATCGAAGACCGTGACCAATACACACCCTATATCAAGCGCGTGCGGGTCGTGACCTCCGTTGACTACTTCCTGAACAACTAAATGACCTGTGCACCCGTCAAGAGACTTTGGCGGGTGCATATTTGTGAATAAGAGCCGAAAACACTACTTTTGTCGCACATAATAAAAGGATTACAGAACATATTTCCCACTATAGCTATGAACATCGCACTGATAGGCTACGGAAAAATGGGGCACATGATAGAGAAAGTGGCCCTGAAGCGTGGACACAAGATCGTAAGTGTCATAGACGTTGACAACACAGACGACTTCGACAGCGAGGCATTCAGAAGTGCCGATGTGGCCATCGAATTTACCAGCCCCACCGCCGCATATGGCAATTACCTGCGCGCATGGAAGCAGGGGGTCAAGGTGGTCAGCGGGAGTACTGGCTGGCTCAAGGAACACGAAGCTGATGTGCGCCGTGCCTGCACGGAAGAAGGGCACACCTTGTTCTGGGCATCCAACTTCTCACTGGGAATAGCCATTTTCAGTGCGGTCAACAAGTATCTGGCACGCATCATGAACGCTTATCCGGGCTATGATGTCAGCGAAGTGGAGACCCACCACGTACATAAGCTCGACGCACCCAGCGGAACGGCCATCACCCTGGCAGAACAAATCTGTGCGGAACTGGACCGTAAGGACACTTGGGTGAAAGGAACGGTGCGCAATGCCGACGGCACCATCACCGGCACAAAAGACGAACCCGCCAACCTGCTTCGTATCGATGCCATCCGTGAGGGGGAGGTCCCCGGCACTCATACCATCGTCTACGACTCCGATGCAGACATGATACAACTGACTCATGCCGCACACAACCGGCAAGGATTTGCATTGGGAGCGGTACTCGCGGCAGAGTTCACGCTCACCCATCAAGGATTGCTGAGCACCGATGATCTGTTTAAGTTCTAAATTTTTCCGGCCTCTTCGTCTTACGGTTTAGAATCAACGATCCTCAACGTCCGGTCAAAACCAGCCGGACCGTCCCGTCCGCAGGACATTCAAACACCAGCTTTTCCACAAGCATCTATGACTACCACCTCAACAAAAGACTCTCAGAAAACCGCCTCCAAGAAAGCGGGATATATCAAATTCACCATCGCCACCCTCCTCTATCTGGCCTTCCTTTATTGGGTAGGCTCATGGTGGGGGCTGATCGTAGTACCCTTTATATATGATGTCTACCTATCACACAAAATAAAGTGGGGATGGTGGCGCGAACCGGAAATTGGCCCTGTCACGCGTTTCATCATGGGATGGGTAGATGCCATAGTCTTCGCGTTGGTCGCTCTGTATTTCCTCAACCAGTTTTTCTTCCAGAACTTTGTCATCCCTTCATCCTCTCTGGAAAAGACCATGCTGACAGGTGACTATCTGTTGGTGTCCAAGCTTTCATACGGGCCGCGCATACCGCAAACTCCGCTTTACATGCCGCTCACGCAACATACGCTGCCATTAATCAATTGCAAGAGCTATCTGGATCATCCGCACTGGGACTACCGGCGCGTAAAAGGTCTCGGACATGTGCAGAACTATGACATTGTCGTGTTCAACTATCCTGCCGGTGACACTGTGGCGCTGAACCAACAGAACCAAGACTACTACCGTTTGGCCTATCAAATGGGAGACCAAGTACTGGCCGTACAGCCTGGTACCCCTAACACCCCGCCGATTCTCGCTTCATCCGTCCTCAAACCGGGCATGAGCTATGAACAGCAACAAGCCGTCTACCACAAAATATACGCAGCTGGAACCGCCTACATGAAGGCTAACCCGGACGAATTCGGCGAAATAATCTCACGTCCTACCGACCGGCGCGAAAACTATGTCAAGCGTTGCGTAGGTCTTCCCGGACAGACCTTGCAAATCAAGAACAACCGGGTATTCATCAACGGCAAGGCACTCAAAGATCCCCAGAATATGCAGCTGGGCTATGAAGTGACTTTCAAGCAGGATCTGCCGACAGACTTGAAAAAGGAATGGGGAATCACCGATGAGGATCTCTACACCACGCGCAATGGGCAAACTGTAACCATGCCGCTCACGCGTGCTGTCAAGGCAGAACTTTCACGGCACAGCGACCTCGTCAGTTCCATCAAACCCGCACAACCATACGGTGAATGGCTCTACCCGCAAAACATGCTGAAAAACTGGACCACCGCCAACTATGGCCCCATTTGGATACCGAAAAAAGGCGCAACGCTCAAGCTCTCCCTGCAGAATCTCCCCGTCTATGAACGTCCTATCAGGGTCTACGAAGGCAACCGGCTTGAAGTGAAAGGCGGCAAAATTTACATCAACGGCAAGCCTGTTGACCATTACACATTCAAGCTCGACTACTACTGGATGATGGGCGACAACCGCGACAATTCCGCAGACTCCCGCTTCTGGGGATTCGTACCCGAAGACCACATTGTAGGCAAGCCCCTCTTTGTCTGGCTGTCACTCGACCCCGACTATGGATGGTTTGACGGACATGTGCGCTGGAATCGCTTCTTCAAGCGCGTGTGGGATATCAAGTAAAGAAGGGACGGCAGATGCCCCAACCCCCTTCTTGAACATATCCGCCTCTGCAAGTTCTCTCTCATGAAAATATTGCGCAAGCTCATAGGCCCTGTACTGCTGGCAGCCATCATACTGCTGGCAGTACGGGGCTTGCTCGTTGCCCACATACAGCTGCCGGCCTACACGGATCTGCCCGGCCTGCATCCCGGACAACACGCTTGGGTAGCGCTGACCTCCTATGGACTGAGAGTGCCTGGCGAAAGATGGTGGGGCTACCACCGCTGGGGCTATCGAATGCCACAAAAAGGCGAACCGTTACTATTTACCCTTCCTACAAACGGGAATGCAGCCCACGCCTATCCTGGCATCTGCCGGGCACTGCCGGGCGACACGGTATGGATAGATCCCAACCGACAGCAGATCCTTTCAGGAGCCGTCACACCCGAAGCCGAACCTTTCATCGTTCCCGGACGCTCCCACGACCTGACGGTGACCCCGTACAATGCCAGACTGCTCTGCTATATCATGCGCCACTACGAAAGATGCCGCGTCAGAATAGACCAGCACAACCGCCTGTATCTGGACGGAAAGCAGCTGAGGAGAGTCCGTCTGGCACGCGACTACTACTGGGTCGAGACACTTCCTCATTCATATGTACTCATACCCCATGACGCTTTGAAAGGAAAGATTATTCCCATGAAGAAAAGCAAGGAACAGGGAAAAGGGGAATAACCTTAAAATCGCCTACAGCCCAATTGCACATCCTGTATGATCATACTCTCCTCAGCCTACCTTGCCCCCATACAATACTATGCCCATCTATACGCCTCTGATGAAGTTGTGGAAGACCGGCGGGAGCACTTTGTCAAACAGACTTACCGCAACCGTTGTTACATCTCCACCCCACAGGGAGCATTGCCGTTGACCGTCCCCATCGTGCGCGATGGCGCGTCACGCACAAGAATGTGTGATATCCGCCTCTCCGATCATGGCAATTGGCGGCATCGGCATTGGACAGCCCTCAGCTCAGCCTATGAGAGCAGCCCCTATTTCATGTATTACGCTGATGATCTCAGGCCGGCTTTCGAGCGTAGTTTCCAGTTTCTGACGGACTTCAACGAGATGCTTGAATTTACCATATTGGGCTTGCTGGGACTTAACTGCAACATACGCCTGTCCGACAGCTACATTGATCCACTTACCCCAGATGCAATAGATTTGAGAAGTGCCATCTCCCCCAAAGCGCCTCTTCGTTCTGACCCGCAGTTCCATCCCATTCCATATTACCAAGTATTTGCCGACCGTACCGGATTTCTGCCGAACCTCAGCATTGTGGATCTGCTATTCAATCTTGGTCCGGAAAGCCGTTTGGTACTTAAACACAGTCTGTATTCCACCGACCGCCGTCCCCAATAACCTCTCAGTCGTTCTGATAAGCTGAGATTGCGGGAAATAGAGCCTCTACAGTCAGTTTTTTTGCATATCTTCGCATCTGATGGAAGATACTCCTGTTTGATAGAGGCTATATGCCCCTACCATCTTCCACACACCTAAGAAAAACATATACCCGTATCTAAACAACCATATTTTATGATGCACAAAACAACAATGACCCTCTTGGCCGGGTTGCTCGCCACCCCACTGTGTGCGCAGACAGAGCCATTAAGCGGCTTCTTCTACGGGCAGATGGAAGCGCCAACCGGATGGGAATGGCAGAGTCCGGACTCACTGTCGTATAACAAGCTGCAGCCCCATGCCTGGTTCTTCTCGTTCAGCAATGTAGATGAAGCCCGCAAGGTCCTGCCTGAAAACAGTTCCTTATGGCAGTCACTTGACGGCCAATGGGCTTTCCATTGGGCCTCTAATCCGACAGAAAGGCCAGTAGATTTTTATCGCCCCGACTACGATGTGTCATCGTGGGATCGCATAGCCGTTCCGTCAAACTGGAACATCGTAGGTCTGCAAAAGGACGGAAGCTGCAAATATGGCATACCCGTTTACTCCAACCAGCGTGTCATCTTCCAGCACACCGTGAAAGTAGATGACTGGAAAGGCGGTGTCATGCGTACCCCTCCCAAGGACTGGCTAACCTATAAGGACCGCAACGAAGTCGGTTCCTACCGCCGTACATTCACCACGCCTGCCGCATGGAATGGGAAAGAGATCTATCTTAACTTTGATGGCGTTGACTCTTTCTTCTACCTATACATCAACGGTAAGTATGTAGGTTTCTCCAAGAACTCGCGCAACCTGGCACAGTTTGACATCACGCCTTACCTCAACGCTCCGGGGAAAGACAACATCTTGGCTGTTGAGGTATACCGCAGCAGCGACGCTTCCTTTATAGAGAGTCAGGACATGCTCCGTTTGCCGGGCATATTCCGCAGCGTATCACTAACGGCCAAGCCTCAAGTTCAAGTACGCGACATACAGGCCATCCCTGACTATGACGCCACCTATACCCATGCTTCACTCGACATCAAGGCCGAAGTTCTGAACCTTTCAAGCAAGAAACAAAAAGGTCTCACCCTGTCATATACACTCTATGAGAACAAACTCTACAGTGATGACAACACGGCCGTCCCCAATGCTACAGTTTCCGTTCCCGTCAGCGAACTGACAAAGGACGGCACTCAAACGGCAACTGTCCGCCTCGATGCCGGCACAACCGTCAAGCCTTGGAGCGCGGAAGCACCTCACTGCTATGTTCTCGTGGGACAGCTGCTCGACAAGAAAGGCCGTACCATCGAGACCTTCTCCACCCAAGTTGGTTTCCGCAAAATTGAAATCAAGGACACACCCGCCTCTGACGATGAATTCGGACTGGCAGGACGCTACTACTATCTCAACGGGAAGCCCATTAAGATGAAGGGCGTGAACCGTCATGAAACGGGGGCTGAAATGGGACATGCCGTTACACGGGAACACATGTTGCAAGAGGTCATGCTCATGAAACGGGCGAATATCAACCACGTGCGCAACTCTCACTACCCGGATGCGCCTTACTGGTACTATCTGTGCAATAAATATGGCATTTACCTCGAAGATGAGGCAAACCTCGAAAGCCATGAATACTATTATGGCAAGGAAAGCCTTTCACACGTCAAGAAATTTCACGCCGCACACATTGCGCGTGAAGTGGAAATGGTACGTGCCCATATCAATCACCCCTCCATATGCTTGTGGAGCTTAGGCAACGAAGCCGGCCCCGGTGAGACCTTCGTTGACTGTTACAAGGCCATCAAGGCTATCGACACTTCACGCCCCGTGCAGTATGAGCGTAACAATGACATTGTCGATATAGGCTCTAACCAGTATCCTTCCATCCCTTGGGTTCAAGGAGCAGTCAAAGGCACCTATGACCTCAAATACCCCTATCACATCTCTGAATATGGCCATTCTATGGGTAACGCCATCGGCAATCTCGTGGACTACTGGGATGCGATAGAAAGCACTAACTTCTTCATTGGCGGCGCTATCTGGGAATGGATTGACCATGGCATCTACAGCTATACTCCTGACGGAAAGCGCTACATTGCCTATGGTGGCGACCACGGGGTAAAGCCCAATGACGGCATGTTCTGCATGGACGGCGTCATAATGGCAGACCTCACTCCCAAGGCACAATACTATGAAGTGAAGAAAGTGTACCAAAATGTCGCCGTCAAGGCGGTAGACCTTACAAAGGGACGCATTGAGATCTTCAACAAGAACTATTTCGAGCCACTGCGCGGCTATCAAATCCTGTGGTCGCTCTGGGCCGATGGCAAGTGTGCCATAGAGAACCAGCCACTCCAAGGAGCGCGCAACATTCTGGGTCCCCGCGAGAAACAGGAGTACACGCTCCCCTACAACTATGCGGAACTTGACCCCGCCAAGGAATATTTCGTCAAAATACAGTTCCTGCAAGGTGCAGACATGCCTTGGGCACAAAAGGACTACGTGCAGATGGAAGAACAACTGAGAGTGCGCGGCGCACTTGAGCAGGCTCCGGCCATCGCAACTGTCGCCAAGTCCGCCCAGCCTGTCTCCAAGCGCGTAGACGGTGACATCACCACCTTCACCGGCAAGGGGTTCACCGCCAAATTCGACGCACGTACAGGCTCTCTCTATGGCCTCACCTATGCGGGCAAAATCATCATACGTGACGGCGAAGGGCCCAAACTCGACGCCTTCCGTGCACCGACCGACAACGATGCGGGTATCGGATATCCCGATGCCTGGTGGAACGATGGCCTCTACGACTTGAGGCACAAAGTACTTGCCTCCAATATCATTCAGAAGAAGGACGGCACGATACAGCTCAATTACACCGTAGAAAGCCAGGGATATGAAGGCTCACGCCAAACCTACGGCAACAAGGACCGTGAAAAAGGGCAAAGCTATTCATTCGAGCAAGACAAGCACAAGCTCGGCCCCAATGACTTCAAGTTTGTCACAAACCAAGTCTACACCATCTACACAGACGGATCCATTGAGTTGCAAAGTGCCATCTCCGCCAACAGTGCCAGCGTTGTCTTGCCGCGCATCGGCTACGCCATGGAATTGCCTGCAGAATTCGGCGATTTCAAATACTACGGCCGAGGCCCGGTCAATAACTACAACGACCGCAAGACGGGGCAGTTCATAGAGCTGCATCACTCGCCCGTTGCAGGCACTGACATCATGCTCTCCAAACCTCAGGCCATGGGCAACCGCGAAGAAGTGCGCTGGTGCGCCCTCACCGACAAAGACGGAATCGGCGCAGCGTTCATTGCCGACAGCACCATGTCCGCCTCCGTACTGCCCTGGAGCCAGCAGGAACTTACATTGGCCGGTCACCCCTATGAGCTGCCTCAATCCAGTGGCGTACATCTGCATCTGGATGCCAAAGTGACGGGGCTCGGCGGCGCCAGCTGCGGACAAGGCGGTCCTCTGCCCCCCGACCGTACCATGAGCACCACGCACAACTTCGGCTTCATCATCCGTCCCGTCAACGCCAAAGACTCATCCGTAGGTTGTGCATGCTCTGTGACCAAAGTTTCTCCCTCCGGAGAACAGCCCATCAGCATCAGCCACACCCGTACGGGCATTGTCACGCTCTCCACTGCCGCCAAGAACCGTACCATCATGTACAGCCTCAACCGTGACAAGAAGGGCAAAGTATATACGAGTCCCATCAACTTACGTGCAGGCGGTACTGTCAAGGCTTGGTATAAGGAGAACCCCTCTATGAGTATCAGCATGAGTTATGGAAAGATCGAAAGCGTGCCTCTCGAGGTGGCTTATGTCTCTTCCCAAGAGCCGGGTGACGGCGATGCCACACACCTGGTGGATGGCGACCCAGCCACCATCTGGCACACCATGTACTCCATCACACTGGCCAAGTACCCTCACTGGGTAGACTTTGACGCCGGTGAAACCAAGCTCATGAAGGGCTTCACGCTGTTGCCACGGCAGAATGGTTCTAACGGACGCATCAAGGACTATGAGATCTATGTAAGCCAAGACGGCAAAAACTGGGGAGATCCCATACTGAAAGGTTCCTTTGCTGACAATGCGGAACTCAAACAGCAGATGTTCACCAATCCCGTCAAGGCCCGCTACATTCGTCTGCGCGCACTCAGCGAACAGCATGGGCAGGACTACGCTTCAGCAGCTGAGTTCACACTGATCGCCGAATAATCCAGCACACTTCTGTTCCCTTCAAGGTGGGGCATGGCAGGTTTTACATCTGCCTTGCCTCACCTTCTCTATTCCCATTACAGGGCAGATGCCTGCATCTAAAAACGTCACATCCGATTCAGACCTTATAACAGCATGCCACTCCTTAAGAATATCGTGCCTTTTATTGCAGAAAATCGACGCCGTATCTGACACTTCAAGCGCCAAGTGCTAACTTTGCGCAAAAAGCGGGCAACCACCTGCAGGTTGCCGAACAGCTACCCCTATCCATCATATCACCAATCTATTATGCAAAGTATTCCTTGGCAAGAACGTCCCGAAGGCTGCACCGATGTCATGTGGCGCTTTTCGGAAAATCCCGTTATCGGACGTTACGACATCCCCACCTCCAACAGTATCTTCAACAGTGCCGTAGTGCCTTTCGGCAAGGGCTATGCCGGTGTCTTCCGTTGTGACAACCGCCGGGTACAAATGAATATCTTCGCCGGCTTTAGTGACGACGGCATACACTGGAACATCAACCACGAACCCATACATTTTGAGGCGGGCAACACACAGATGATTGAATCTGACTATAAGTATGACCCCCGCGTCACTTGGATTGAAGACCGTTATTGGGTGACTTGGTGCAACGGTTACCACGGCCCTACCATCGGCGTGGGCTATACATTTGACTTCAAGACGTTCTATCAATGTGAGAACGCCTTCCTGCCCTGCAACCGCAACGGAGTGTTATTCCCCGAGAAGATCGGCGGACGCTATGCCATGCTGTCCCGTCCCAGCGATAACGGACACACGCCATTTGGCAACATCTACGTCAGCTATTCGCCCGACATGAAATACTGGGGAGAGCACCGATGTGTCATGACCCCAACTCCATTTGAGGACAGCGCTTGGCAATGTACCAAAGTTGGTGCGGGCAGCGTGCCCATTCCTACGGATGAGGGGTGGCTGTTGTTCTATCATGGCGTGATCACCACCTGCAACGGATACCGCTATGCCATGGGAGCAGCCCTGCTCGACAAGGATGATCCCTCGCAGGTGCTTTATCGTTCGATGGAGTACCTGCTCGGTCCCGCCGCCCCCTATGAACTGCGCGGCGATGTGCCCAACGTAGTATTCCCTTGCGCCGCCCTACATGAAGGCGACAAGGTCGCCGTATATTATGGCGCAGCAGATACCGTAACGTGTCTGGCTTTCGGCCATATCAGTGAGATCATCGCATTCCTTAAGCGCCAGTAAACTTCTATACCGGGAACGGCTCATCATGCTCTCGCAACTCGCAAAATGATGATCGCCGCTCCCGGTACTTTTTTCCATCATTCCTCACCCTTACAGTTTCTGAATGAAAAACGCCTTCTTACTACTGCTCGGCCTGTTGTTGTACCTGCCCATCGGGGCACAGAAGCAACCAGCCGACTATGTGAATCCCTTTGTGGGGACTACCAACTTCGGCACATGCAACCCCGGTGCCGTATGCCCCAGCGGCCTTATGAGTGTGGTACCCTTCAATGTAATGGGTTCTGACCTCAACAACTTTGACAAAGACAAGCGTTGGTGGAGCACTCCGTATGACAACACCAATGTCTTCTTCACCGGCTACTCACATGTAAATCTCAGCGGTGTGGGGTGTCCCGACCTTGGTTCACTGCTGCTCATGCCGACTTTGACCGATACTTTGTGCGTGGACTACCACCAGTATGGATCCACATATACCGATGAAGTGGCGACTCCCGGCTATTACAGCAACCGTCTGACCAAATATGGTATCAAAACTGAAGTTACCGCCACTCCACGTACTGGCATGGCGCGCTTCACATTTCCCAAGGGGAAAGGCCATATATTGCTCAATCTTGGAGAAGGGCTGACCAATGAAAGCGGAGCGACCGTACGTCGCACTGCCCCCAATGAGGTAGAGGGCAGCAAGTTACTCGGCACATTCTGCTATACGGCTACCCAAGCCGTCTTCCCCATCTATTTTGTGATGCGGGTCGAAAAACAGCCCGCCGCCACAGGCTATTGGAAGTTCCAGCGCCCCAAACAGGGCGTTGAAGCCGAATGGGATCCCGATGACAACCGCTACAAGCTCTACACCCGTTACAACAAGGAACTCAGCGGCGATGATATTGGCGCTTGGTTCAGCTTCGATACTCAAGAAAATGAGGCGGTTGAAGTGCGCATGGGCGTAAGTTTCGTAAGCATCGCCAATGCACGGGAGAATCTGGAAAAAGAGCAGGGAGGCAAGCACTTTGACGAACTGCATGCCGAGGCTCGTTCCAAATGGAATGCGGACCTAAGCCGCATACGCGTGGAAGGAGGCACAGACGAGCAGAAACGCGTGTTCTACACCGGCCTGTATCACCTGCTCATCCATCCCAACATTCTTCAGGACGTAAACGGCCAGTATCCGGCTATGGAAAGTGACGAAATCCTCACCACCAAAGGTAACCGCTACACCGTTTTTAGTCTGTGGGACACCTACCGCAACGTACACCAGCTGCTCACCCTCGTCTACCCCGAACGGCAGCGCGACATGCTCAACACCATGCTCAACATGTACAAGGAGCACGGATGGCTACCCAAGTGGGAACTCTACGGACGTGAGACGTACACCATGGAAGGAGACCCTTCCATACCTGTAATCGTTGACTCTTGGATGAAGGGATTGCGCGACTATGATGTCAATCTCGCCTACGAGGCCATGCGCAAGGGTGCTACCACGCCGGGAAGTGCCAACCCGCTGCGCCCTGACAACGACGACTACATGAAACTCGGCTTCGTACCCCTGCGCGAGCAGTATGACAATTCGGTGAGCCATGCGCTGGAATACTACATCGCCGACCACGCCCTGAGCCGCATGGCAGAAGCCTTGGGAAAGAAAGACGACGCACGCCTGTTCCGCCAACGTTCACTGGGCTACAAGCATTACTATAGCAAGGAATATGGAACGTTCCGGCCGCTTCTGCCAGACGGCAGATTCCTTTCACCTTTCGACCCCACTCTCGGGGCTGATTTTGAGCCTAATCCAGGCTTCCACGAGGGGTCAGCGTGGAACTACACTTTCTACGTACCGCATGACATTCCGGGACTGGCCAAGCTGATGGGTGGCCGCAAGGCTTTCGTTGACAAGCTGCAGATGGTGTTCGACAAGGGACTCTACGACCCAGCCAATGAGCCGGACATCGCCTACCCCTACCTCTTCAGCTACTTCAAAGGAGAGGAATGGCGCACACAAAAGCTCACCCGCGAATTATTGGCCAAGCACTTCACCACACAGCCCAACGGAATCCCCGGAAACGAGGATACCGGCACCATGTCGGCCTGGGCCATCTTCAGCATGATGGGCTTCTATCCCAACTGTCCCGGTGATCCCACCTACATCCTCACAGCTCCGGTGTTCGACCGCGTGACGATCGACCTGCAGCCGGAGTTCTACAAGCAAAGACAGCTGATCATAGAAGCTCCCGGAGCCACGGAATCCAAAGCCTACATCAAGCAGGCCACCATTGGCGGCAAACCGCTCAAGAGCTACATATTCAATCATGCAGACCTCGTAAACAGCGGCAAGCTGCACATCACTTTCGCCCAATAGAAGGGAATCACAGCCAACATTCACCGCCTGACAGCCAATCTTACGGCAGACAGACTGCGGCACAAATCATATGTGCCGCAGTCTGCTTGTTATAGGCGGTACGGAAGGCCGTCAAGGGCTAAGACACTGGAATCTGGCCAGTTATGTTTGGAATAAATTACGTTTTCTCTGTTCCTTTTAAGCCATACATTTGTCACAACAGCTCCCTTAACCCTACTTTTGCAACAGACAACAAAAAACACGGGCTTCTGCCCCATCAATGAATCAAACTAAATCACCTGTACAATGAAAGCAAAAGCATTACTCATGGCCGCCCTGCTGGCATGCGGGGTCACCACAGCCTCAGCACAGAGCGCCGGCCAAGCACGCCTCGGCATTACCGCCGGCATGAACGTGAGCAACATCACCAAGCAGCAGACAGACAGCCGCATCGGCTTCAATGTAGGTCTGCGCGGCGAATACAACTTCACCGACAACGTATACGGAAACTTGGGACTTATCTTTAGCCAAAAAGGATCACGCACCAAGGAATCTGCCGGTGCTCTGGGCTTTGAGGCCAGTGGAACGTTCACACAGAACCCCGGCTACATCGAGTTGCCCCTGCACGTTGGTTACCGCTTCAACATGGGCAACGGCGTATCCATCTTCGGTGAGACCGGCCCGTACTTTGCCTTTGGCATCTGCGGCAAGGAAAAGTTCGCCGTTGACAGCAATGTCGGCATAAAGAAGGATGTGGACACCGACTTCTTCAAGGAAGACGGAAGTAACGCCAATGTGTTCGACTTCGGCTGGGGCCTGCGCGCCGGTGTGGAGGTCAGCCAGTTCCAAATCAGCCTCGGCTACGAACACGGCATCACCAAGGTATGGGAAAAAACCGACTGCCGCAACTCTAACTTTATGGTAGGTCTTGCCTACATGTTCTAAACGAGCCGGAAGGCTCAGGGCGTGAACCCTATATCCCCTCACACCAAGCGGCGGAGAAGCCTGTTTTCAGGACTTCTCCGCCGCTTGCTCATGCCAGCGGAAGGAATCCCCCGTCCCCACCCTATAGAAAGGAAAATGCCTCCACCCGAAGATTCTCGTCTACCGACACTCTCACAATATGTATGACCTTCCATTCAAATATCGCCGCAATTCTTAGCCGCTTCTAAAAAAAACATCTATCTTTGCACCGCTTAAGCCCACAAGGCAACAAGCAGCCCAGATGGCGGAATCGGTAGACGCGCTGGTCTCAAACACCAGTGGGGCAACCCGTGCCGGTTCGACCCCGGCTCTGGGTACGAAGGTGGAGGATATATTTATCCTCCACCTTTTTTGTGTTCTTTCCCTCCCTGCCCTACTGCCTTTTACCTTTTCTTCCCAACCCTACTCCGCTTATGTATCTACGAAGCGCATAAACGCCGCTGTCAAGCACTCAAAGCGCACATTGATACGCCTCCATCATGTATCTGCGGATTCTCTCTATCTTGGACTGGTAAGCTGCGGCCAGCACATGCTCTTTTATCATCTTTGAAAAGGAGGGGAAAAAGAGACCCTGCCGTATGTAAGAGTCCAACAGGCGGGACTGCAACTTCACCAACAGGAAGCACCAATCCACGCTCTTTTCACAGGCATCGGGAAACGGATAGGTGTCCAAGAAACGAAATGGACAAATACCACCTACCAGATCATCAAACAAAGTCTTGCCAGTGTCCACATGAAGGATTCGTCCTGTCGGAGTCCATTCTGTTTCATGATGGAACAGAAACGAGCGGGCATATTCCAACTCTGCCTCATCTCCCATCTCCGCCGTATATGTCGGCAATACAGCCAAAGATATATCTGAAGCCACCTCCTTAAAATCCAACCGCACCAGTTCTTCTATCCCCACACTCACCACCAGAGAGGCATAAGCCCCGCTTTCACGCATCAAACGGTATTTATGGCGGTTTTCCCTGCGTATACCCAAAGACGGATATCCCTTGTTCTGCTCTTGATAATAGAAGTAACGGTAAAGAGCCTCCGTATCTATGATAATGCCGTTAACCAAATGTTTCGACAGATAGCCAAGCGTCACAACCTTGTATTTATTCAATACTTCAGCGATTCGATCCGAGAGGAAAGGCTCGTCCAAAGCGGAGCCGTAGTACCGGCTTATCAGATCGGGGGCTGCCAGTCCGCGATCCATGATTTCACGAGCCAGATCCAACATGCTTCGCGACACGGCCTTTCTATAGGATCCGTTCATGCGTTCGAAAGCGAAGTGCATGGGACAGGTATTCCGGCCCGGCAGTTCATTATAGACGGCCATGCATTGCCGGATATACCTTTCTGCCCGAATATAAGGAGATTCCACATTTCTGTATCCCCCTATCTTCACGTCACCGATGATCTTTCCCGTCGTCGCAACGGCCATGCTGCCAACAGTCCCTTCAGGAACAGTTCTCCCCCACTTGGAATACATGGCGGAAGTCGGATACAACATGGCCAAGCGCCGGACAGACGGTAAAGTGGCATATTTCTTATAGCAGTCATTTACTTGATTCCATAGCGCCGCGTCTTCATCTGCCGTCGGCACCTTCCCATACTGCAACAGCTTCTCCTCCATTTTCCGAAGCCTGCCTTCCAGATCCGCCTCCCCTCCAGAAACGGCAGGCCGAGGAAACCTTTCCACAAGTTTACGAACCAGCGGATGATCAGGATAGTTCGTATAATAATACTTGACACTGGCATACAGTGCCCGATCCTCTTTCTGCTGTGGTACGTGTCCCAATCTCTCCAGCTGTATTTACGCCTTCTCACTTCTTCCGATGCCATGACTTGTGTTTAAAATATGCTCCCATAGGAGACAACACGGGTATTCTGCCTCCTCCGTACAAAGATCATGCAAACAGAAAGCCATGAAGCCCGATTCCACTGCGGAGGCGAAGCCTGTCTTATGCAAAGATAGCGCAAAGCAGGCACAAACAAATCATGGGCATCATGTGTAAGGGCCGGGCAGACTGTGCGTCTTCCACGCATGACATCCCCTGCTTGGAAGAAAACTCGGCAATGAAAACAGGAACGGGGCATTACGGGTACAGCGTATGCTATGCAGACGAACGGTCTTGCACAATGCTTCATTACGGTCATCCAACATCCCTGCCTCCCATACCCGGCGAAATGGTCGTCAGTACCAAACAGTCTGATCGGCGCAAGCAGGCACCTCGAATGCATTTATACGCACAGCAGCAAACAGTCAAAGGTTTTCCCTGCATTCATCCTACCCCCAACGACTGCCAATCCCCCATTCGCCGCACCGTACCCGAGACTTTCACCTGCCGGCGTACAGACATAAGCTGAAGATGTAGAACGCACAATCACGCAACCGGCGCACCATCCCCCAAAAGAGCTTGAAAGCACTGCGCTATAAGAACTATGCGTGCCCCAAGCTTACCCGCCCCGCTGCCAGGCACTCCTGTTCCCATGAAGAAATCACCTTCCATGTCCGCAGTCTCCTCCAAGCGCCGCATGCATTCAAAATACAGTCTTGAATTATATAAATACAGTCCTGAACTATATAATTCAGGACTGTATTTATATAATTCAAGACTTAAAACTGAGCCGCGAACGGGCATAGGCCGGTCACGGCTGCGGCCACCGCATGCAAAGCCGCGCTACAAGCGACAAAAGCCGGTGGCGGGTGTTGTCCCTATGTGGAAAACACCCGCCACTGGCCTTGTCAATGAACACGCCCTCAGGAAGGGCTATCCGAAGCGTCTACGCGTCGATATTCGCATAGGTGGCGTGCTCCTCGATGAACTGGCGGCGAGGGCCTACATCATCGCCCATCAGCATGGAGAACACGTAGTCAGCATCCGCTGCATTCTCCAGCGAAACTTGTTTGAGCAGACGTGTCTCAGGACTCATGGTGGTCTCCCAAAGTTGGTCGGGATTCATCTCGCCCAGACCTTTGTAGCGCTGCGTCTTGATGCTGTCTTCCGACCCGTCGCCGTATTTGTCGATAAACAACTGGCGGTCACGGTCCGTATAGCAATATTCCTGTACCTTGCCCTTGGTGCAACGGTAGAGCGGCGGCATGGCGATGTACAGATAACCGTCTTGAATAACCTGCGGCATATAGCGGTAGAAGAGCGTCATGATGAGCGTGGCGATATGCTGTCCGTCCACATCGGCATCGGCCATGATGATGACTTTGTGGTAACGCAGCTTGTCGAGATTGGCTTCCTTGGAATCCTCTCCCAAACCGAAGCGTATGCCCAACGCCTGTATGATATTGTTGACCTCATCGCTCTCAAAAGCCTTGTGCCACATAGCCTTCTCGACATTGAGGATCTTTCCCCGAAGAGGGAGGATGGCCTGTGTCACACGGCTGCGGCCCTGCTTGGCCGACCCGCCTGCGGAGTCACCCTCGACCAGGAACAGCTCACACTCAGCCGGATCCTTCGACGAGCAATCCGCCAGTTTGCCAGGTAATCCGCCGCCGGAGAGCGGGCTCTTGCGTTGCACGCTCTCTCGGGCCTTACGGGCGGCCACACGGGCAGTGGCGGCCAGTATCACCTTGTCGACAATGAGTTTCGCCTCTTTGGGATGCTCCTCCAGGTAATTGGTCAGGGCCTCACCTACCGCTTGGTTCACGGCACCGGCCACCTCGCTGTTTCCCAGCTTCGTCTTGGTCTGCCCCTCGAACTGCGGCTCGCTCACCTTCACGGAGATGACAGCGGTAAGTCCTTCACGGAAGTCCTCTCCGGCTATCTCCACCTTGGCCTTTTCCAGCTGTTTGGCCGCCGTCTCCTCCGCATATTTCTTCAGCACACGTGTGATGGCCTGACGGAATCCCACGAGATGGGTGCCGCCCTCTATCGTATTGATGTTGTTTACATAGGAATGGAGGTTCTCACTGTACGAAGTGTTGTACATAATGGCGACCTCGATGGGGATGTTGTTCTTCTCCGTATTGATGTATATCACATCATCAAACAGATGTACGCGTGAGGAGTCGATGTAGCGCACGAACTCACGCAGTCCCAGGTCCGAATGGAACTTGTCCTGCCTCGTCTTGCCCTCCTCGTCCTTGCGCAGGTCGGTCAGTGTGATGGTAATGCCGGCATTGAGGTAAGCCAGCTCGCGCATGCGGTTGGCGAGGATGTCATATTTATAGACCGTTGTGGTGAAGATGGTGGGATCAGGCCAAAAGTGCTGACGCGTTCCCCGGAGGTCGGTGGTGCCTACTACCTCCACAGGAGTCTGGGGATGCCCCTTGGCGTATTCCTGACGGTAGATCTTTCCGTCACGGTAGACCTTGGATACCATCCGGGTAGAGAGGGCATTCACACAGCTGACACCCACGCCGTGCAGACCGCCGGACACCTTATAGCTGCCCTTGTCGAACTTGCCGCCCGCATGGAGCACGGTCATGACCACTTCCAGCGCCGAACGGTGCTCCTTGGGGTGCATGTCTACGGGAATACCACGCCCGTTATCCTGCACAATGATGGAATTGTCCTCGCATATCGTCACTTCGATGTGGGTGCAAAAGCCCGCAAGCGCCTCATCGATAGAGTTGTCCACGGTCTCGTAGACCAAATGGTGCAGACCCTTCTCGCTGATGTCGCCGATATACATCGCCGGACGTTTGCGTACGGCCTCCAAGCCTTCAAGCACTTGGATATTACTGGCGCTATAGTTGCCCGCGCCTTTCTTCTCGTTTTCTTCCATACAAATTATAAAGAGAAATAAGAGCTTACTTCTTTCAAATAGTAAATCAAAACATGCTTGCGGCTACGCATCTTCCACGGAGGACACTCCGAACAAACTATGGCCACAGGCATCTCTCATCAGAGGAAACAGCCTGCAGAACGCCCAAGCACAAATTCAGCCCCTACAATCGGGCTGGAATACGGTCTTTCTTTATATGCAAAGGTAATGATTTCTGAGCAAAAAATAAGGTTACATATCGGCGAATAATAGGCTGTTCACGGCTGCACGCATCACGAAGATGCCGGGCTCGCTACAGGACTGTACGCCACGTCTCACAGACACTCCAGAAGAAGGTAAAAACGCTGGAAGAACCCACCTTTATGAAAAAGAAACGAGGCCATACAGCACTCTGTACGGCCTCTCGTTTCGGACAAGAACATAACAATCTAGTATTCTACTTAACTCGATGCAAAGGTAGGGGTCTTCTGCCCCCTTGCAAATACCTAAAATGGGGTATATTGGCATTTTTGGCAGAAAAACGCTTGATTTTTGCCCCAATAAGTGACCCTCTGCCGACTTTCAGAGCGGCCCTTCCCCACGTTACTTCAGTTTGTAGCCTACTGTAAACAGCCCGGACACATTGCGGTCGCCTGCCGCATTGAATTTGGCCAGACCGAAGTCTGCCTCTATGCCCACCGTCACCCCTGAGGGGAACTGGTAGCCCACCGAGGCCTGCACACCCCAGTCGAAGCGGTGCGTGCCGGGTTCGCTGAATGTTTTCTTCTCGTAATAGTATCTCTGTGCGTCCGGCTTTTCCGTGTCTCCTTTCGTCTTTTGCTTGCCACTGATCCCATAAGCTACATAAGGGCCGGCGGACAATACGACGTAGCGTGCCTCGCCTGTACGCAGAAAGTAAGAGAAGACAAGGGGCAGCTCCAGATAATTCTGCGTGGCAGAGCGGTTCATGATGCCTGTCAGGGGATTGCCATCCTCATCGTAGAGCTTGTCACCGTTGGCATCAAGCTTGTACACCGTTTCGTTGGGATTTTTCCAACCCTTGCCGTAGATCTCCAAGCCGGGCGTGAAGGTCCAGTGCTGATCCAGCTCCAACTCATAGCCGACACCTATCTTGAAGGCTCCAACGGCCTGAGCTTGTCCATAATGCGAGGCCAGTCCGCCGCCAAACTTAAAATGGAGGCTCTGCGCACCTGCCTGCGGGCAGGCGCATAAAAGCGAAAGTAAAAGAATCAAATATCCGCGCATAGTGAATAGGGAAAAGTCAAGTCGTACACTTGGAAAAGGAACAGGCTGGAATGCTGCGCCTTCAGAGACGCAGATACCAGCCTGCCTGATTAATTGTCAAAGAACTGTCGCCAGTCGTCCTTATGCTTGCTTGGAATGCCGAAGTCAGCCTGTCCGTCATCCTTGCGCTTACGGTCGGCCTTTTTGCCCTTACGTTCCTTCCTGTCGGCCTTCCATGACGGCTTACGCGAATCCCCATCGGCAAAGGAACGTCCGCGCCGTTCGCCACGCCGGGAAGAGGAGCCGCCCGCGCCGTCCGCACGGTCAGCATTGTCCACCACGACCTTACGGTCACCGACTTTGACACGCTTCATCTTGCTCAGCACAGCCTGGGCCTCGCCGGACGGCACTTCAAAGAACGAGCAGTTGGTAGTGAGGTCGATCCGGCCTATCTCCACACCGCGCACATAGCGGTTCACCAAGTTGATGATCTCCCGGGCATAGAAGTTGTCGCGCTTGCCCAAGTTGATGAACAGGCGGGTGTAACCCTCTTCTGCCTTGTGCGAAGCGCCGCCGCCCTCACGCCGGCGGTCTTTGTGTCCGTTGGAGGACTTGTCACGATCCTTCTGTCCACGCTTTTCAGTAGGCATCTCAATCGAAGGGGCATCAGCATAATAGCGCAGGAAGCGGCCGAACTCACGGCTCACCACACGCTTGATCAAATCCTCCTTGGTGAGCCAGTCCAGCTTGCGGTATACCTCGGGCAGGAAGGGGGCGATCTCCGTCTCGTTCACTTCGATACGCTCGACCTCGTCCATCACCTTATAAAGCTGCTTGCTGCAGATCTCCTGCGGCTCGGGCAGGACACCGGCCTCAAACTCCTTGCCTATCACCTTCTCGATCTGGCGCACACGCCCCTTCTCACGCAAGTGAATGATGGAGATGCTCGTGCCGCGCTTGCCGGCACGCCCGGTACGGCCGGAACGGTGGGTATAGTTCTCCACATCATCGGGCAAGCCGTAATTGATGACGTGTGTCAGATCCTCCACGTCAAGTCCGCGTGCGGCCACATCAGTTGCCACAAGCAACTGCGTTTGGTGCTGACGGAACTTCTGCATAGTCAGGTCACGCTGCGCCTGCGACAAGTCCCCATGCAGGGCCTCTGCGCTATAACCATCCTTGATAAGCTGATCGGCCACCTCCTGCGTTTCCCGGCGGGTACGGCAGAAAATAATGGCGTAAATGTTCGGGAAATAGTCTACCACACGTTTCAAGGCCAGATACTTGTCCTTGGCATGTACACAATAATAGATGTGGTTCACATTCTCCGCACCCTCATTGCGGGATCCCACGACAATTTCCTTATAGTCATGCAGGTAGCTCTTGGCGATGCGCTCGATCTCCTTGCCCATCGTGGCGGAGAAGAGCAGGGTGTTGCGCTCGGTGGGCACACCTGCCAAGATCTCATTGATGCTCTCCGAGAATCCCATATTGAGCATCTCGTCAGCCTCGTCCAGCACCACATTCTCCACACGGTCCAGCTTGGCCACACCGCGGTGCATCAGGTCGATCAGACGACCCGGAGTGGCCACGATCACCTGCGCCCCCTTACGCAGGGAACGGATCTGGCTCTCTATACTCGAACCGCCATACACGGCCAGCACATGCAGGTCGTCAATATAGCGCGAGTATTCCTTCAAGTCTCCGGCTATTTGCAGGCAAAGCTCACGCGTAGGACTCAAGATCACTGCCTGCGTGTAGCGCTCTGCGGGATTGACCTTCTGCAACACGGGCAAACCGAAAGCCGCCGTCTTGCCGGTTCCGGTCTGGGCGAGAGCGATCACATCGTTTCCCACACCTAACAAATAGGGTATGACTTCTTCTTGCACTGGCATGGGATGCTCATATCCCATCTCGCCAATGGCACGGCGTATCTCCTCCGACACGCCCAACTCTTCAAACGTTTTCAATGTAGTAAAAAAGGGGTAATTTCCTTGGAGTGACTTTACTCCAAAGTGCAAAAGTAGTGCAGGAAGATGGCACGCCCAAGCAAACGAGCCTGATTTTGAGCTAAAAACCGTTCGGCATCCGCTTTCAGCGCATTTTGGCTATCGCAGTTGGCATCTGTACCCGCCCGCTTAACACAAGCCGGTAAGCCGGCAACGATTGCCAGGCATCCGCTTGATCACCTGCATCTCCTCCAGGTCGTACAACAAGTCGGAAAGGCGGGCTACGGGGATTCCCGTCAGCACACTCAGACGGTCAGCGCTCAGGTCATCGGCTGTACGCAACACCTCCACCAAACGCTCCTGCTCCGGAGTGAAATCAGGGAACAGACGCACTTCCACCGGACCCGAAGCGGCACGTGCCTCCCAGCCGAGCGCGCGCAGCACATCTGCCGCAGAGGTAACCAGAGCAGCCCGGTTGTCACGTATGAACTGGTTGCAGCCGGACGAATAGGAATCCGTCACCCGCCCGGGTACGGCCATGACCTCCCGGCCATAGCCACCCGCCAGCGTGGCCGTGATGAGCGCTCCGCCGTGGCCGGCACTCTCCACGACCAAAGTTCCGGCAGACATCCCGGCCACGATGCGGTTGCGCCGGACGAAGTTGCCCTTGTCGGGCACAGTGCCCGTAAAATATTCAGTAAGCAGTCCGCCATGGGCGGTCATCTCAAGAGCCGTCGTCTTGTGAAGCGAAGGGTACAGGCGATCCTGTCCGTGAGCCAGCACTGCCGCCGTGTCTAACCCGTTGGCCAAGGCGGCACGATGCACTTGAATATCCACTCCATAAGCCAACCCGCTGATTATAAAGACGTCGGGCAACAGCGCGGAAAGTTCCGCGAAGAAACGTTCACAAAACTGCTTGCCATATTCAGTAACATGGCGCGTGCCAACCACGCTAAGCACGTGGCGGCGGTTCAGCTTGCCCGACCCACGATAGAACAGAACGAGCGGTGCGTCATTTACTTCCTCTGCCTGTAGCAGGCTGGGATAGTCCGTGCTGCTGAAGGGGATAATCCGTACCTCGTGGCGCTGACAATATTCCATCTCCCGCAAGGCCCGGTCACGGGCGGCCTCCAATCCGGCACCATTGCTTTTCAGCTCACGCCACCGCTCACTGGGCGGCGCGTCATCATCCAACGCTGCCTGCGCTGTTCCGTAATAACGAACCAAGGCCACAGCCTGCGCTTGCGTGAGACTCGGCACACGCGACAAGATAAGGGAAGACAATACGTCCATAAGAATGAGGGGAAGGAAACTGGTACTCAAAAGAGGGCAACCGGCCATCCGGACATACTGCCGCTATTCGGGCAGGCACAATTCGTCAAGCTCCGGACACGCGGCCAGTTTTCCGTGGACCACGCAAACGCACTCGATGGTCGATTTGAACAGGAGCTTTTCTCCGGGCAGGCTGTAAATATCCTGCACAAATACGTATTTGATACCGCGCTTGGTCAGAAAAAGCTTGCAGACAAACTCGTCACCGCTACGCAGCGGACGCTTGAAGTTCATCTGCATGCGAGCCACCACAGCATCAATGCCCCGGGCGTGCAGATCCGCAAAACTCACACCACACGAACGCAGATACTCATGGCGCGTGTGCTCGGTATAATGCTGATAGTTGGCGTTGTTGACAATGCCTTGCAGGTCGCACTCGTAATCGCGCACCTTAAAGTTCAGAGAATAAATGTATTGCATGGGATGCCTTTATAATAAAGGGTAAACAGTATGAAGTCAATGACAGCCGTCATGGTCGTGGCTTGGAACGCAGATACTCCGCTCCAAAGCGGCAGCGCAGGCAGTCCTTACGGTCGCAATAGTGCTGGCGCAAATGGATGAGTCCCTGACTGTCTGCCGCATGGGACACATGCAGTCCGGCCCGCTCCCAACAACGGGTGATGTAGTTACGCTCCGCCGGCAGCTGCTCCAGCAGGACAAAGGCGCGCTCGGCCAAGTCTTCGTCCATCAAATGTCTGCCATAGGCAAAAAGCAGCGGAACCGCCGTATTGATAACCAGCAGATCCAGAGAGGACTGGCGAAGCTCGCGCTCGCCACGCGGGGAAGGCTCGCCAAAAGTATAGTGGCGCTGCCAATATTCCGTGGCCGACACACGGAACAGCTCACGCAGTGACTTCAAGTCGCGGGCCTCGACCAGGCGTGAGAAATCTACCCGCCCCTCTGCATACAGCCGTGTGAGCTGGGACAAGCGCACATGAGGAAAATTCTGGGGACGCAGTCGGCCGAACTTCCATTGGCGGGATTCTATCGGCTGTAGGCCGAACTTGTTCCGCAAGAAAGCGTATTCAGCGCAAAGGCGGTTGTAATGATCATCCCGTCGGTCGGGCCTTACCACATCCGGATCCAACAGCCCCGCCTGCCCCATAAAGAATGCCTCAACTTGGAACGGGTCATCACGATGACGCGCTACAGTGCCCGGCTCGATGGTCAAGGCCCATTGCTCAAACGCCTGCGCATTGGCGCCAAAACCGAAATTGCGAGCCAAAGTAATGAAAAACACGCGCTCCCAATCTCCGCCCGTTCGCTCCAAATAACCATTGATACGCTGCATCTTTCCTTCAAGGCGCTCTACGGTGAGGCGGCTCATCCAAGCATGAGCGGCGATTTCCGGCACCTCGGGAATGACACGATAACAGGGCGGATAGGTCTCCTCAGCCTGAAGCGTCCGATAATTGTGGAGCAAGTCTCCGGGCACCTCCAGCCTGAGCTGAGGAAGCGCCCTGCCGTCACAGGTATGCACATCGGAGTCTATCTGACCCGCCACATGCAGAATAACATTGTTATAGGCGGCATCCTGCTCATGGTGATGGCGGAACCAATCGCTGCTGCGGTCATGTATTTCTACATTGCCCGCCCACACTACCCCTCCTATCTTCAGCTTGGCATTGAAAAAGTCGGGGCCGGACTGTTGGAGATTGTGTACGCCGGGATCTATCACATCGATGGCCACCCCCTCGCTGGTCAGGAGCGGGGCAGTGCCATACAGGCGGTGCTGCCATACATAATGAAGCAGGTACTCCATATTTTCTTCATGTGAGTTAAACCAACAAAGATATTACTTTTTTATTGTTTCGCAAACGGGGTGTCTTTACGAACAGCGCTTTTTCTGTTTTTTCAGGGGTGGAAAAAACACGGTCTGGATACACAAGCAAAGAATCCGTACTTTTTCCTTTCACTTTGCCTGCAGCTTGGCGTAACTTTGCTACCCTAACGTACCGTGACGGCAGGCTGGCCGCCCCCAGCCAAGGGCGGGCAGCCTGGTCGAAGCCAGACTTGCCGTCACGGCCCACCTCTACTCCTTTATTCATGGAATGTACCTTTCATTATGATGTAATTGTCATCGGAGCCGGACATGCCGGCTGCGAGGCAGCCTGTGCCGCAGCCCGCATGGGCGCAGACACCTGCCTTGTGACGATGGACATGAACAAGATTGCCCAAATGAGTTGCAACCCCGCCGTGGGCGGCATTGCCAAGGGGCAGATCGTACGCGAGATTGACGCGTTAGGCGGCTACATGGGTGAGGTGACCGATGCCTCGGCCATCCAGTTCCGCATGCTCAACCGCTCCAAAGGACCGGCCATGTGGAGTCCTCGCGCCCAGTGCGACCGCATGCGCTACATTCGGGAATGGCGGAAGCGCGTAGAGAACGCCGTCAACCTGTCCATTTGGCAGGACGAGGCAACTGAGATTCTCACTCGGAATGGCGAGGTCTGCGGCATCCGTACCATATGGGGAGCCCAGCTGCTGGCACGCTGCGTGGTGGTCACCGCCGGCACGTTCCTCAACGGACTGATGCACATCGGACATCACCAAGTCGCTGGCGGGCGGTGCGCAGAACCTGCCTCCACCTTTCTCACTGCATCCATCAACAAACTGGGCATACGCTCTGACCGCATGAAGACGGGGACTCCCGTCCGCATAGACAAACGCTCCGTTCACCTGGAAGAAATGGTGGAACAGCCGGGCGAGACCGACTACCATCGTTTTAGCTACATCAGTCCGCTGCGCCCCCTGCCCCAACTTCCTTGCTGGACCTGTGAGACGAATGAGTCCGTCCACGAGGTGCTCCGCCGCGGCCTGCCGGATTCTCCGCTCTACAACGGGCAGATCAAGAGCATTGGGCCGCGCTACTGTCCGAGCATCGAAACCAAGCTCTTCACCTTCCCCGACCGGGATCACCATCCCTTGTTTCTGGAACCCGAGGGCCTCGACACCAATGAGCTTTACCTCAACGGCTTCTCCTCCAGTCTGCCCATGGACATACAGATTGAAGCGCTGAAACAAATACCCTGCTTCCGCGATGTCAAGGTCTACCGACCGGGGTATGCCATCGAGTACGATTTCTTCGCCCCGACACAACTCCGCCACTCGTTGGAATCAAAGATTGTACCGGGACTGTTTTTCGCGGGGCAGGTCAACGGAACTACCGGCTACGAGGAAGCGGCAGGACAAGGGATCATGGCCGGCATCAACGCAGCCCTAAAATGTGCAGGGAACAAGCCCTTCGTACTGCATCGTGACGAAGCCTATATCGGCGTACTCATCGATGATTTGGTAACCAAGGGCGTAGACGAGCCTTACCGCATGTTTACCTCTCGGGCGGAATATCGAATCCTGCTCAGACAGGACAATGCCGACATGCGCCTGACACCCTACGCCGAGCAATTGGGCCTGGCTACAGACGAACGCCAGAAACGATTCCACCACAAGCGGCAGTCAATCGAGGAGATCGTCCGGTTTTGTCGTGAATGGCCCGCTAAGGGCGAATTCATCAATTTCTTCTTGGAACAAGCCGGCACTTCTCCACTCCGATCGGGGTGCCGCCTCGCAGACTTGATAAACCGACCGCAGCTGAACCTTCACAATCTGTCAGATGCCATACCTGACCTCCGGGCATTCCTTGACCAGTTTCAATCTGACCGGGAGGAAACGATCGAAGCTGCGGAAATCGAAATAAAATACCATGGATACATCGCCCGTGAGCGAGCTTTGGCCGACAAAATGCAGCGCCTCGAAGACATACATATCCGGGGACGTTTTGACTATACCTCCATGCACCAGCTAAGTACTGAATCCCGCCAAAAGCTTGCTTCCATCGACCCCGACACATTGGCACAAGCCAGCCGTATCCCGGGCGTATCCCCCAGCGACATCAGCGTGCTGCTCATCCTACTGGGACGATAGATCCCCACTATACGTGACGAAACGCTATCCCGCAGTTAAAGTTTCGCTTCAAGCAAATCAGGAGGAACAACCTCGAAACAGAGAGAAACAGGCGGTTTCAACGCGATTTACTTCACGTTCCACGTGAAACAAACCCCTATTAAGCTTTTATAAATCAACGACTACATGAATTCAAAACTGCTTCTCGACAATTTGCGGAACATTCCCGATTTCCCCAAGCCGGGCATTCATTTCAAGGATGTAAGCACTCTCTTCAAGAATCCTGTTTGCATCAAAGAAATGCTGGATGAACTGGTCCGCCTGTACAAGGACAAGGGTATTACAAAGATTGTCGGCATTGAAAGCCGCGGCTTTATTATGGGAGCCATGCTGGCCGGCCGACTGGGCGCAGGCTTCGTCATGGCACGCAAACCCGGCAAGCTGCCCGCCGAGACACGCAAGGCCACCTACCTCAAAGAATACGGATACGACACCATTGAGATACACACCGACGCCATTACGCCGCAAGATGTGGTACTCATCCACGACGACCTGCTTGCCACAGGCGGTTCGATGCAAGCAGTCTACGATCTCGTACACCACTTCCACCCCCAAAAGATCTATATCAATTTTCTCCTCGAGCTACAGATGGAGGGACTCGAAGGCCGCAAGTTTCTCGGGAAAGACCTCGACATCACCACTCTGCTTACGATCAAGGAATAATGCCTGCGCCCATGCGCAGTACACTTTATGCCAACTGACACAAACACCGAAGCCTACCTAAAGGGCATCGTACACAACCTGCCCGAAACACCGGGGTGCTACCAGTATCTCGATGATTCGGGCACTATTATATATGTGGGAAAGGCCAAGAACCTCAAGCGCCGTGTAAGCTCCTACTTCAACAAGGAGCAGCAAACCCGCAAGACACGGCTACTTGTGCAGCACATACGTGACATCCGCTATGTCGTTGTCAAGACGGAGGAGGATGCGCTTTTGCTGGAGAACAACCTGATCAAGCGCTACAAGCCGCACTACAACGTATTGCTCAAAGACGACAAGACCTACCCTTCCATCGCTGTCACCAATGAGTATTTACCGCGCATCTTCAAAACACGGCAGCGCGGGAAGCGCGGAGCCACGTATTTCGGCCCTTACAGCCATCTTCCCACCATGTATGCCTTACTGGATCTGTGCCGTGACCTCTACCAGCCACGCCCCTGTCACACACCGATGACACGTGAAGGAGTCCTGCAAGGCAAATATGACGTTTGCCTCGACTACCACATACATCACTGCAAGGGGCCTTGTGTAGGCAGGCAGAGCCACGAAGACTACCTGCGATGCATCGAGGCGTGCAAGGAAATACTCAAAGGGAACACCGCCGACATCGCACGTAAGATGCGTGAGGAGATGACCCAGTTAGCCGAAGATCTGCGTTTCGAGGAAGCCCAGGAAATCAAACGGAAGTACGACCTCATCGAAAACTTCCGGGCAAAAAGCGAAGTTGTCTCTTCCGTCTTGCACAACATCGATATCTTCAATATAGAGAGCGAGGACAAAGTGGCCTACATCAACTATCTGCACGTCACCAACGGGTGCATCAACCAGGCCTTCACCTTTGAATACAAGAAGAAGCTCGAAGAAACCGAGGCCGAGCTGCTGACCCTCGGCATCATCGAGATGCGGGAGCGCTACGGAAGCACTTCTCGCGAGATAGTCGTTCCCTTTCACGTGGATATCCCCGATGAAATGGCCACACAGACCATTCCTCAAAAGGGAGATAAGAAGAAGCTGCTGGAACTGTCCAAGCTCAACGTCAAGCAGTACAAGTTCGACCGCCTTAAGCAGGCGGACAAGCTCAATCCGGAGCAAAAGCAGACACGGCTGATGAAAGAGATACAGCGCGACTTAGGACTGCCCCACCTGCCTCTTACCATCGAGCTTTTCGACAACTCCAATATCAGTGGAACCGATGCTGTGGCAGCCTGCGTTGTGTTTGAGAAACTCAAACCTGCCAAGAAGCTATACCGCAAATACAACATCCGAACCGTCACGGGGCCTGATGACTACGCCTCTATGAAAGAGGTGGTGCGCCGACGCTACAGCCGCATGCAGGAAGAGGGAGCGGCCCTGCCCGATCTCATCATTGCCGATGGCGGGCGCGGACAGATGGAGGTCATACGCCAAGTGGTCGAGGATGAATTGCACCTATCCATTCCCATTGCAGGACTGGCCAAGGACGACCGCCACCGCACCCGGGAAATGCTCTACGGCTTCCCAGCACAAAGCATCGGTGTGAGACCCGACAGCCAACTGTTCCGTACACTCACGCACATGCAAGACGAGGTACACCGCTTCGCCATCACCTTTCACCGCGACAAGCGGAGCAAGCGCCAGACAGCTTCTGAACTCGACAGCATACCTGGCATCGGCCCCGCCACCAAGCAGGCATTGCTCCAACAGTACAAGAGCGTGAAGCGCATCAAGGAAGCTCCGCTCACAGAGCTACAGTTGTCACTCGGCACCGTGCGCGGACAAAAGATCTACGGACACCTGCATCCCGGTGAAGGGGGAGCGGCCACCGCCCCCCAGTAAAATCGGCAGGCAGGTACACCTGTCCGTGACAGTCCCAATCCTCAAAGACCCGCTCCCAAGCGACAGGATCAGGGCCTGCCTCCGTCATATATGATGCACCGAAATAGCCGACATTTGCTTCTCCTTACACCGACTTTACACTAACTTTGTCCATCCTATGAGAGCAGTTATCCAACGCGTCACCCGTGCGTCAGTCACCATCAACGGGCAAGTCAAAAGCGTCATCGGCCCCGGCCTGCTCATTCTGTTGGGCATCGAAGAAGCGGACACCACGGAAGATGCCGACTGGCTCTGCCGCAAAATCGCCGCCTTACGTATCTTTGACGACGAATGCGGGGTGATGAACCGCAGTCTGATGGACACCGGCGGGCAGACATTGGTCGTCAGCCAGTTCACCCTCATGGCCTCTTACAAAAAGGGCAATCGCCCCTCCTACATCCGTGCGGCCGGACATGCTACCGCCATCCCGCTCTACGAGCATTTCTGCCGGACACTTTCCGCCGTAACAGGCCGCACGACAGGCACGGGGGAGTTTGGAGCTGACATGCAAGTGGAACTGCTCAACGATGGACCGGTGACCATCTGCATGGACACCCACAACAAAGAGTAACTCCATGCCTCCACCGACCATCCTGTTTCAGAAGGAATAACGAAGAATACGCCCTATGACAGACAACAAGCACTCCACATCCTCACTTACATTGGCCGAAGCCCAGCATCTCGTAGACGACTGGATACACCACTATGGCGTACGCTACTTCAGCGAACTCACCAACATGGCTTGCCTCACCGAAGAAGTGGGCGAACTGGCCCGCGTCATGGCCCGTAAATACGGTGACCAATCATTCAAGAAAGGAGAGCCCTGCAACCTCGCCGATGAAATGAGCGACGTGCTGTGGGTACTGCTCTGTCTGGCCAACCAAACGGGGGTTGACCTGACCGAAGCCTTTAGAAAGAACATGGAGAAAAAGACCCTGCGCGATGCCGAACGACACCTGCACAACCCCAAGCTCCAATCCTAACGTCACAAAATATACACATCCCATCATGACCGACAACCATTGCCACTGCCACCACGAACACGAGGAGGCACAAGGTTCTCAAAGCATTTACGAACAGGCTTTTTCCAAGTACAACCTCCACCTGCACGATGAGCAGGTGGCCGAGGCCGTTCACCGTCTTGTCGATGAGCACAAGCACGAATATGACACCCCCGAGGTCAAACGCCAGCTTCTGGGTGCGGTCGAACTGACCACACTCAAAGTGACAGACTCACAGGAAAGCGTGCTGCGCTTCACCGAAAACGTCAACCGCTTTGCCAACGAACACCCCGAACTGCCCCACCTCGCCACCATCTGCGTTTACCCCAATTTCGCCAAGATCGTCAGTGAAAGCCTTGAGGCCGACGGTGTCGAGATAGCCTGCGTAAGCGGTGGTTTTCCCTCTTCGCAGACCTTTGTGGAGATCAAGACGGCAGAGACGGCCCTCGCCATCCATGACGGAGCAACGGAAATAGACTGCGTGCTCTCCGTAGGCACATTTCTGAGTGGTGACTACGAAACCTGTGCAGACGAGATCGCCGAAATCAAGGCTGCCTGTGCGGATCACCCACTGAAAGTCATCCTCGAAACAGGGGCGCTGCAGACTGCCGTGAACATCAAAAAGGCCAGCATACTGGCCATGTACAGCGGAGCTGATTTCATCAAGACCTCCACAGGCAAGATAGAGCCGGCAGCGACTCTTGAAGCGGCCTATGTGATGTGTCAGACCATCAAGGAATACAGGGAGCTGACAGGCCGTGAAATAGGCTTCAAGGCCGCTGGCGGCATCAAGACTGTCGATGAAGCCGTAGCCTTCTATACAGTGGTGCGCGAGCTGCTCGGAGAGGAGTTCATCCAGAAGGGGCTGTTCCGCATTGGCACCTCACGCCTCGCCAACCTGTTGGTCAGCGACATCCTCGGTGCTGAAAGCAAACCATTCTGACATCCGTCAAAGCCCTGCAAGGGAGACAGATACATCTCCCTCCTCAGAATAAAAAGAGGCTTCCGCGCCATTTGACAGTGCGGAAGCCTCTTACTGTATCGCCCACCGGACACACACATCCGTGCGGCAGATAAAAACGGCGGCGGCTGCAAATACATATTTGCAGCCGCCGCCGTTTGGGATTCAAGATCCTTCTATCGAGGACCTTCGTTAAATTAGATATTTCGCTCTATCACGAAGTCTATATAGTCTGCCAGCGCTTCCCGCACCGCATCATTGTGCCACGAGCTGAGCAAGTCACATGCCTCGGCATGAAGCTCATCCATCCGTCGCTCGGCGTAGGCTATGCCGCCCGCCTGCTTCGTGTATTCCACCAGGCTGTCTATCTCATGCGGCATGGCCTCACCGCTCTTCACACGACGTGCCCAGCGCTGCACATCCTCACGGTCTGTATGGGCAATGGCATAGATGGCCGGCAGCGTGAGCTTGCCCTCCAGCATGTCGTTGCCGGTAGGCTTGCCTATCGACGCATCAGCATAATAGTCAAAGATGTCATCGCGTATCTGGAAACATGTGCCTACGATCTCGCCAAACTTGCGTGCCCGTGCTACATAGGCCGGCTCCGCATCGGCAGTAATCGCCCCCAGCTCCGCACAAGCGGCAAACAGCGCCGCCGTCTTGTGTGAGATGATATGGAAATAAGCCTCCTCACTCACCTCCTCACGGCGGATATTGGCCAGCTGGTAGATTTCTCCCTCTGACAGCGTACCCCCTAATTGGGAGATGATTCTCACCGCCTCGATGCGGTTGGTTTCCGCAGCCACAAGCAAGGATTTAGACAGCAGATAATCGCCCAAAAGCACAGCCACTTTGCTGCCAAAGACGGCATTGACCGAACGTTGCCCACGCCGCTCACCGCTGTCATCCACCACATCGTCATGCACGAGTGAAGCCGTATGCAACAATTCGAGTGTTACCGCCGCACGCAGAGAGTTGATGCCCACGGCACCCTTCTCGCGAGCCATCAGCAACACCAGCAACGGGCGCATCATCTTGCCCTGCCTGCCACGCACGTGCTCCAGCGCCCGTCCCAGAAAGTCATCTTCGTGGGACAGCGTACGGTCAAACAGATCCTTATATTGCGCCAGTTCTCTAAGGACGGGGACGCGGCTTTGTTCAAGTTTGTCCATTCAGTCAGCTTTTGGCACGCAAAAGTACGAATTATTCACCGCCTGTAGCGCGGTTTTCCGTAATTTTGTAGCAATAGGGCACCGATTCACCGCCCCTTTACGCAATTTATTCTTCCCCCTATGCAAACCCTCTACTTGCTTGACGCCTACGCGCTCATATATCGTGCCTACTATGCGCTCATGCGCTCACCGCGCACCAACTCCAAAGGGCAGAACACCTCAGCCATATTCGGCTTTGTCAATACACTCGAAGACGTCCTGCGCACCAAGCAGCCCGACTACATCGGCATCGCCTTCGACCCCCCTGGCGGCACTTTCCGACATGAAGCCTACCCCGCCTACAAGGCACAACGTGAGAAAACCCCGGAGGACATCCAATTCGCTGTTCCCCTCATCAAGGACATCATTCGAGCCTATCGCATTCCGATCTTCGAAGTGCCGGGCTTCGAGGCCGACGATGTGATCGGCACCCTCGCAAGGGAGGGGGCGGAGGCCGGTCTGGAGGTACACATGGTCACCCCGGACAAGGACTACGCCCAGCTTGTCGGCCCGGGCATTTTCCAGCAGCGGCCGGGCAAAGGCGGCAATCCGATGGAGCAGTTCGGCCCGGCAGAGGTCTGCGCCAAATATGGCATCAGCTCCACCGGACAGGTCATCGACCTGCTTGGGCTGATGGGCGATACGGCAGACAACGTGCCAGGCTGTCCCAACGTGGGGGAAAAGACTGCCGTCAAGCTCATCAACCAGTTCGGGAACATCGACAACCTGTTAGCGCATACCGATGAGCTGAAAGGCGCCATGCGCCAGAAGGTCGAGAGCCATGCCGAGCAAATCCGCTTCTCCCGCTTCCTTGTCACCATCAAGACCGATGTCCCCGTCAAGCTCAATCTGGAAGATCTGCGCCGTTCCGATCCCGACAAACAGGCGCTGCGTCCGATTTATGAAAAATTGGAATTTCAGAGCTTCCTGCGCAAGCTTGACGGAACGACTTCCAACGTGCAAAAAAGTGTTGTCAAACAACCCACGCTCTTTGACTTAGATACGTACAACCAGCCAGAAGAATCCAAAGAAACGAACTACAAGACGCTTCAAGATGTAGACATCCATTACAATCTCATTGATACAGAAGGCGAAGCGAATAAATTGCGTGACGAACTTTTGACATTCCAAGAAGTGGCAATTGACACGGAAACCACCTCGACCGTGGCCATCGATGCCGAATTGGTGGGTCTGAGCTTTGCCGTTGAGGGTGGACGGGCCTGGTATGTCGCCGTTCCACGTGAAACGGAGGCAGCACGCCACTTGACCGAAATTTTCCGTCCCGTCTACGAAAGTCCGAAAATTCTCAAGGTCGGACAGAATCTCAAATACGACCTCACGATCCTCGCCTCCTATGGCATCGCCCTGCAAGCCCCCATGTTCGACACCATGCTCGCCCACTACTTGATACAGCCCGAGCTTCGCCACAACATGGACTTCCTCGCCGAGGTCTACCTCCACTACCACACCATCCACATCGAAGAGCTGATCGGTCCCAAGGGACGGGGGCAACGCAACATGGCCGATCTCGCACCCGCTGACATCCGCGACTATGCCTGCGAAGATGCCGATGTGACTCTCCGGCTCAAAGCGCCTCTCGAAGGCGAGATGGAGAAAAATGAACTGCTCCGCGTATTCGATGAGGTGGAGATGCCGCTCATGCCTGTGCTTGCCCGAATGGAGCGCAACGGGGTTCGACTCGACACACAAGCTCTGAGCGATACGGGGCTCCACTTCACCCAGCGCATGAACGAGCTGGAGAACGACATATTTGCCCTTGCCGGCCACCCCTTCCTGCTCACCTCTCCCCGCCAAGTGGGGGAGGTACTCTTCGGCGAACTGAAGCTCGACCCCAAGGCCAAGAAGACCAAGAGCGGGCAATACTCCACCGGTGAGGAAGTGCTGGAGCGGCTCAAGGCCAAACATCCCATCGTGGAGAAGATCCTGGCACACCGCGCCCTGAAGAAGCTGCTCTCCACCTACATCGACGCACTGCCCAAGCTCATCAATCCGCGAACGGGACACCTCCATACGTCCTTCAATCAGGCTGTGACCGCTACCGGAAGGCTGTCGTCCTCCAACCCCAACCTACAGAACATCCCCGTGCGGGGCGATGACGGACGCGAGATACGCAAGGCATTCGTGCCCGAAGAAGGATGCGTCTTCTTCTCCGCCGACTACTCGCAAATCGAGCTGCGCATCATGGCACACCTGAGCCAAGACCCGCACCTGCTGGCCGACTTCCGCGAAGGGCGCGACATCCATGCCGCCACGGCCGCCCGCGTCTTCCACAAAGACATCGCCGATGTGACCCGCGATGAGCGACGCAAGGCAAAGACTGCCAACTTCGGCATCATCTACGGCATCTCCGCCTTCGGACTCGCCGAGCGTATGGAGGTGAGCCGAACAGAAGCCAAAGAGCTGATAGACAACTACTTCGCCACGTATCCCAAGGTCAAGGAATACATGAACGACAGCGTGGAAGCCGCCCGGGCGAAAGGCTACATCACCACCGCCTTCGGCCGTCGCCGCTACCTGCCCGACATCGGCTCACGCAACGCCGTGGTGCGGGGCTATGCTGAACGCAACGCCATCAACGCCCCCATACAGGGCACAGCCGCCGACATCATCAAGGTGGCCATGATACGCATCGACCGGCGCTTCAGCCAAGAGGGCATACGCTCCAAGATGATCCTACAGGTCCATGACGAACTCAATTTTTCCGTACTGCCCGAAGAGCTGGAGCGCGTGCGGCACATCGTCATCGAGGAGATGGAGGGAGCCTTCCCCATGTCCGTTCCCCTTGTGGCCGACTGCGGCACGGGGGCAAACTGGCTGGAGGCACACTGAACTACGTTCCATTCCGCTCCTCATCTGACCGAAATCCCGGCCCACATGACACTTGCCGAATACATCTCCGAACTCGACCGGCAGTACTACACCGGCATCCCCGCGAACACAGCTACTGCCCCGCCTTGCAGCAGTTGCGGGCCACCCTGCTGCCCCACCTCACCGTGACCGACGAGCCGGCACGCATCGCCTGTGTAGCGCCCGGCTTCATCCTCACACGCCGGGCCGACACACAGCCTGTGGCCTTTCTGGAAACCAAGGACATTGGCGGCACCGATCTCAACGGCCGCCGCCTGCACCTCATGGAAGACGCGGACAACTGGCCTGTCACCGCCACCTATCCCGTCAGCGGCAGCGACATCGTAACGGAACTGCTCTATGAAAACGAGAAGGTGTACATCAACCCTACCCCGTATTTCGGCCACGTAGCGCCCGAAATATGGAACGCCCCTACAGGTGCTGCTACCCCGCCCAAAAGTGGCTGAAAGACCGCAAAAACCGCTATCTCGGCTTTGAAGACATCCGGCACTACCAGCAATTTCCATATGCCCTCGGACAAACACGGCAGGTCATGGCGGAATAGACAGGCTCACGGCCTGAAAAACCACCGGCTGCGAGACGGGGAATAAGGGGAGACGCTCCCCCCCTACACAAAAGGCGCCGTCCGGCATACGCATAGATACTTGTACTTGCGTATGCCGGACGGCGCCTTGTTGAGACCGACAGCATGATCCCCGCAAAAGCTGTGGAGAAAATACCGGCCGCCTACTCCAAATAAGTGTAGCCGTAGAGGCCGGAGCGGTAGTTCGAGATGAACTCCTTGCCTTCCTCCGTGGTGATGCGCCCCTCCTTGATGGCGCGGCTCACCCACGTCTCAAGGCGGCGCACAAGGCGCTTGGGGTCGTACTGCACGTATTCGAGCACATCGGCCACGGTCTCGCCGTCAATGGTCTTGTCTATGCTGTAGCCCTCATCATCTACGGTGATGTGGATGGCATTGGTGTCGCCGAAGAGGTTGTGCATATTGCCCAGAATCTCCTGATAGGCCCCCACGAGGAACACCCCGATATAGTAGTGCTCGCCGGCCTGTATCGGGTGCAGGGGCAGGTAGGAGGTCTGCTGGTTGTAGTTGACATAGGCCGTGATCTTGCCGTCCGAGTCGCACGTGATGTCCTGCAGGGTGGCGGAGCGGGTGGGTTTCTCGTCAAGCCGTTGGATGGGCATGATGGGGAACAGCTGGTCGATGCCCCACGAATCGGGCAGCGACTGGAAGAGCGAGAAGTTGCAGAAATACTTGTCGGCCATCGTCTTGTCGAGATTGCGCAGCTCATCGGGCACATGCTTCTGATGGTGTACCAACTCGCTGATCTCATGCGAGATGCTCCAATACAGGCTCTCGATCTGCGCCCTCGTCTTCAAGTCTATGATGCCATGGCGGAAGAGGTCGAGCGCCTCGTCGCGGATGTCCTGTGCGTCGTGCCAGTCCTCGAGCATTGAGCGGGTGGAGAGCTTGTCCCAGATCTCCGTCAGGTCGTGTACGAGCTGGTGGTCCTGATCCGTCGGATGGAAGTCCTCAGCCATGTGAGGCATGCTGACACTCTCCAACACGTCCACCACGAGCACAGAGTGGTGCGCCGTGAGCGAGCGTCCGCCTTCGGTGATGATGTTGGGGTGCGGGATGTTGTTTTTGTCCGCCGCATCGGTGAAGGTGTACACGCAGTCGTTGACATACTCCTGTATGGAGTAGTTGACGGAGCTTTCGGAATTGCTCGACCGGGTGCCGTCATAGTCCACGCCCAGACCGCCGCCACAGTCCACAAACTCTATCTGGAAGCCCATGGCGTGCAGCTGTACGTAGAACTGGCTTGCCTCGCGCAAGGCCGTGGAGATACGGCGTATCTTCGTGATCTGCGAACCGATGTGGAAGTGCATGAGCTTGAGGCAGTCGTGCAGGTGCATCTCATCGAGCATCCGGAGCGCCTCGAGCAACTCGGACGAATTGAGGCCGAACTTGGAAGCGTCGCCCCCGCTCTCCTGCCATTTGCCGGTGCCTGAGGCGGCCAGCTTGATGCGTATGCCGAGATTAGGACGCACGCCTATCTTCTCCGCCGTGCGGGCGATGGTGATCAGTTCGGGCAGCTTCTCCACTACGAGGAACACGCGCTTGCCCATCTTCTGTGCCAACAGAGCCAGCTCGATGAAGTTCTGATCCTTGTGGCCGTTGCAGATAATCAGGCTGTCGGAGTCCATATTGGTGGCCAGCACAGCGTGCAGCTCCGGCTTGGAACCGGCTTCCAGTCCCAGGTTATACTTCTTGCCATGGCTGATGATCTCCTCCACGACCGGACGCATCTGGTTGACCTTGACGGGATAGATGATGAAGTGCTCGCCCTTGTAGTCATACTCCTCCGCCGCCCGCTTGAAGCACTCCGCCGTCTTCTCGATGCGGTTGTCGAGTATGTCGGGAAAGCGCAACAACACGGGGGCGGTAATGTCACGCGAACTGAGTTCGTCCACCACCTCCTTCAGATCAACCTTCACGCTGTTCTTGCGGGGGGACACGTAGGCATGCCCCAACTCGTTGATGCCGAAATAATTAATGCCCCACCCCTTGATGTTGTAGAGCTCTTCTGAATCTTCGATTCTCCATTTACGCATAAGCAGGCAGGAAATATCTAGTATGGTTAAGGTTCTTGAAAGTATGACAGCCCGGCACGGCAAGCCCCATGGGCAGCATGGCCCGGGGCTTCCGCTCCGTCACCGGATGTATTGTCTGATGTCGGCGACCACGGTGTCGATCTTGGCGAACGAGTCGAGCACATCCACGTCTATAATGTGATGCGCCCGGCTGTAGTAAGGCTCGCGCTCCGCCAGCTGGCCGCTCACGTGCCCGTAAAGTTCGTCAGCCGACAGCCCCTTGAGCAGGGGACGCTCTCCCCGGCTCATCGACAGATGCTGCACGATGGTCTGCGGCGAAGCCTTGAGGTAGAAGGTTTGTCCCGCGCCGTTCATGTAGTCCATATTGTCGAAAAAGCAGGGCGTGCCCCCGCCGCAGGCCAGCACCACATTCTCGAAAGCCGCCACCTCGTGGAGCATGCGCCGCTCAAGGTCACGGAAACGCGCCTCGCCCTCTTCGGCGAAGATACGCGGAATCTTGGTGTGGAAACGCTCCTCAACGTACCAGTCGAGATCGTAGAACGTCTGTCCGAGTGCCCGCGCCAAAGACCGCCCCACGGTGGTCTTGCCGGCACACATGTAGCCCAGCAGGATGATGCTTCTCACTATATCTGATTACAGTTCTCGTTGTATAAGCCTGTTGCCGCGGAGGCCACTTATTTCTTGGCCCTGCGCGTGGTGCGGGCAGGCTTCTTGGCCGGTTCGGCAGCCATGATCTTGCGGCACTCCTCGAGGGTCAGCTCGGCGGCGCGTTCATGGTCTTTCTTGGGTATCTTGTAATTCTTGCCCTCGAAGCTGATGTACGGCCCCCAGCGGCCGGCGCGCACTTCCAGCCCGGGCTCCTCGGCAAACTGCTTCAGGTGGCTCTTGGCCTCAGCCTCACGTTTCGCCTGAATCAGCTCAATGGCCCGATCCAACGTGATACTGATCGGATCCTCGCCCTTGGGGATGGACACGAAGAGCTTGCCCATTTGTACATAGGGACCGAAGCGGCCCGAATTGGCCCGGACGGACTGTCCCTCAAACTCGCCCAACTGCCGCGGTAACTTGAACAGCTCAAGCGCCTGTTCCAGCGTGATGGTCTCAATGCTCTGGCCCGGTGCGAGGGTGGCAAACTGCGGCTTCTCCTCATCCTCGGGCGTGCCTATCTGCGCCATTGGGCCGTAACGGCCTATCTTGACGCTCACTGCCCGTCCTGTAGCCGGATCAGTGCCCAGCTCACGCTCACCCACACGGTGCTCGCTCTTCTCATTGAGCGTGCGCTCCACCTGAGGCTCGAAGTCCTTGTAGAATGTGCTGATCAGCTCCGTCCAGTTTTCCTTGCCCTCAGCCACCTCGTCAAACTCCTTCTCCACATTGGCCGTAAAGTTGTAGTCCATGATCTCGGGAAAATATTGCAGGAGAAAATCATTGACTACCAGCCCCGTATCGGTCGGGATGAGCTTGCCCTTGTCACTGCCGACGTTCTCGGTCAGCGTGGAGGAAGAGAGGCTGCCGCCCTTCAGGGTGAGCTGTGTAAAGGAGCGGGGCGTGCCCTCCCTGTCGCCTTTCACGACATATTGGCGCTGCTGGATGGTGGAGATGGTCGGCGCATAGGTCGACGGACGGCCGATACCCAGCTCTTCGAGCTTGTGTACAAGCGACGCTTCCGTATAGCGCGGAGGCTGCTGCGTGAAACGCTCCTGCGCCACGATCTCCTCGCGCTGCAGGGGCTGCCCTTCGGCGAGGGGCGGCAACAGACGGTCTTCATCAGCGTAGTGTGCCTCGTCATCGCCCTGACTCTCGCGGTACACGCGCAGGAAACCGTCGAACTTCACCACCTCGCCAGTCGTCAGGAACTTTTCCTCACTGCCGCTTACGCCTACAGTGACGGTGGTGCGTTCGAGCTTGGCGTCGGCCATCTGGCAGGCGATGGTGCGTTTCCAGATCAACTCATAGAGACGCTTCTCCTGTGGCGTGCCGCTGATGGTCTGGCGGCTCATGTCGGTAGGACGGATGGCCTCATGGGCCTCCTGCGCCCCCTTGGCGTGAGTGTGATAGGTGCGCAGTTGGTGATATTCCGCCCCCATCAGCCCCGCGATGACCGGCCCGCAGCTGTTGAGGCACAGCTGCGAGAGGTTCATCGAGTCGGTACGCATGTAGGTGATCAGTCCGCTTTCGTAAAGACCCTGGGCCACACGCATGGTCATGGCCACGGGGAAGCCCAACTTACGGGCGGCTTCCTGCTGCAGGGTGGAGGTGGTGAACGGAGGTGCGGGGGTGCGCTTAGCCGGACGCGTGGCGATATGCTCTACGCTGAAAGCGGCGTCACGGCATGCGAGCAGGAAAGCCTCAGCCTCCTCACGCGTGGGAAAACGGCGGTTCAGCTCCGTACGCAGATGCGCCACAGAGCCATCAGCCGCAGTCACAGCGAAGAGGGCCGTCACGCGGTAGCTTGCCTCAGCCTTGAAATGCTGGATCTCACGCTCACGCTCCACGATCAGACGCACAGCCACGCTCTGCACACGCCCGGCGGACAGACTGGGCTTCACACGCCGCCACAACACGGGCGACAGCTTGAAGCCCACCAACCGGTCGAGCACACGACGGGCCTGCTGCGCGTCGACCAAGTGGAGGTCGATGTGGCGCGGATGTTCGATAGCCGCCAGAATGGCAGGTTTCGTGATCTCGTGAAAGACGATGCGGCGGGTCTCCTTGGGATCAAGCCCCAACACCTCCGCCAAGTGCCATGAAATGGCCTCCCCCTCGCGGTCCTCATCGGACGCGAGCCACACGGCCTCGCTCTTCTTGGCCTGCGCCTTCAGTTCACTGACTACATGCTGCTTGTCGGCAGGTATCTCATATTGCGGCTGGAAAGTCTCTAAGTCAACGCCAAAGTTCTTTTTCTTCAAATCGCGAATGTGCCCGTAGCTCGACATGACCTTGTAGTCGCTGCCCAGAAACTTCTCGATGGTCTTCGCCTTGGCGGGTGACTCCACAATCACCAAGTTCTTCTGCATAGATGTCTTTAATTTTCGCGTGCAAAGATAGTGCAAACCGAAAGCAATAAGCCAAGCTTGCCTGAACTTATTGCGGAGGTGAAGCCTGCATAACCTCAAAATAATGCGCGGAAAAATTTCCCCAAGCCGTGGCTGACACGCAGCACGCCCTGTGTGTGAAAGGAAAAAGGTTCAGGCAGACGGAGGAAAAAGGCTGAACAAGCAAGCCTGTCTCTCCACGACACGGCCAAGAGCCGGCGGGAAGCGGCGCCGACTCAAAATACAGTCTTGAATTATATAAATACAGACTTGAAACATATAATTCAAGACTGTATTTATATAATTCAAGACTTGAAATTGAACCTAAGCCGGGGATTGGGGAGACGGGCACAGGCAAAGGCACTCCTACTTGCACAGGACGGTCATCCACCATCATTTCAAGCGAGCTTGGCAACACACGGCCCGCATTGCCTCTGCATGGAAAAGAAACGGGTGGGCGCTTCATCCGGATGAATCCAACTCCTAAGCTGTAACTTCCGGGACAAAAGCGTCCGACTGCCCCGTGAGGTTACTGCAAGCTGAAATCATCGTCCTTCGGCAGACGCTTCGCGTATGTCCTACCACTCCGACAGCTGTCCCCCACGCACCCGGTCAGACCTGGTTTCCGCAAAAATAAAAAGTATCAGAGAGGACGCATAGCCCATGCTCAAAATAACAGCAGACAACCACTCTCCGTATTCTGCCGGTATGAAGCCAACCCAAATCAATGAGGATAAAAATGCCAACAATATCGACATATCTGCTATTTCAACTGCCCGCCGAAGGCGCTTGGAAGCAAAATAACGCACTTTGTGCCTGGCACTTCTCATCAAGGCACAGGCTATTCCCCACCCTAACCAAACGATCCATGTGCTGGACATTAAAAAATAAGGCAACAAATCATAGCCCCAATCCCACATAATAGTGGCAGCCAACAATTGGGTACAGCTAAGCAGACTCAAAACCAAGCTCTGTGCGCTTTCCATGAAACGCATAAGGGCAGAGGAGATATGAAAATACAAGATCCACTTCCTTCCATATGACATCGAATTAATCCATTTCTGTAGCCGGTAGTCCACAAAATCCAAGTTCGGAAATATTTTATGATGATGTAGGGGAGCTTGGGAAAGCGTTAAAGCACATCAGACATTCCTCAAGCGTGATTTTGGCCTGCCGAATCCGCATCTTTTCACATTTTATTCGGTATTTACGCTTCTTCAATGCATCGGCATTACAATCGAGCAATAAGGCAATATCCAATTTGTCAATGCCCATACGTAACAGACAACACGTATACACATCATCATCTGTCAGTGCGGGATATGCCCGCCTCAAATTTTGCTCCCAACCGTCATAACATTGGTTCAGAGCCTCATAAAACAGGGAACGTTCCTTCTGGGTAAGCAACAGGCTGTATCGGCCTTTTATCTTTTTTGAGACTGAAAGAGTACGCAATTTCATGATCTTCCGAACGGTTTCGTTTGTCTCCAATAAATGCCTACGCAAAATCTCACGTTCCCCATGCAATTGGGACAATTGTGCAGCAGTCTCATTCCGCATCTGACACAAACGCTCGCACATCAACCGCTGCCGATTCAGCAGCTCATTGTTTCTCTCCTGCAAATGGAGCAAAGTCTGGTCAAGCAAAGCCTTTCTTAAACGAATGGCCTCCATACTCTTCCGTTTATACCTGTTGAGCTGGTACACCAAAGTACTACCTGCCACATAGACCACCAAGATCACTACTAAGACCAAGAGTACACGCAAGCGCCGTACCTTTTCATCTATCTCTTGCCTGTTTTGCGCCTGTAAGGCGACTACTTGGCGCACGGCGTACAAGGAGTCCCTCCGTTTCTCCAGATAGCAGGAGTCAATCAGATTTACACACCGCTCCCAATGTCGGGCTGCTCCTGCATGATCCCCTCTTTTTTTGCCGAGATAGCCCAACGCCTTTCCTCACCTACTTTTTGATAAAAGTAGGTAAAGTCGTCATGCCTCATATCTGCTTCTGTTGCCAATAAACGTTTCAACAACGTATCCCCTGTACCCGAAGAAGCGGCTCTCGCAAGAGACATCAAGAAATGAGCTTGCAATCCGTTGGAGTCATTGGCTTCATAAAACCGAGCCAATCCATAGTAGCACCATGCCATACGCAGGGTATCATGCGACCGACGGTAAAAACGGCAAGCTACTTTGAGAAGAGAGTCATGGAGCGGCTGTCTGCCTGTCTCCCACATCGCACGGCTCAACAATAGGGCATAGAACGCACCAGCCTCTCCACGATGGGGCGGTGATTGTATTTCAGATAACAGACGGTAAGCAGAATCAGGATTGGACGGCATCAAGCTTTCCACCTTCTCCAGAATCCGCCACATCCTTCCTCTTGCTGACTGGTGGCAAGCCGTCAACAGCATAAGAAACGAGAACAGGGCAAACCACAACTTCAAGAGGAACCTGACCATACCAATTTCTAAAATATCGTTACCATTCCAACAAACAGATCCCGCCTATAGACGGAACAGAACACGAATCATCGCAAATATAGTAAAATGTTGCTAAGCACACCGGATTATCTCACCCAAACACTCTAACTATCAGAGCAGGAATCAGACAAGAATAAAAATTCCAATCCGATTCCCCTCACAGATCCCGCCGCTTCTATCTATCGACAAGTTTTGCTCTGAGCGCCTCAGTAAACAGCATGATAAAGATAAAACTCAATGGAGCAAAAACCAGCGAAGCTATACTTAACAGCACCTTCCATTCAGGGGGCATGCCATCTGAATAATACCGGGCAATGGCATGCAGAAGCAGAGCTGACGCAAAGGATACACTGTATCCCCAACCACACAGGCTTCTTTTCCGGAGGAAGGGCATTGGACGACCGCCTTTTATCGTCATCAGCAACCATACGCAACAGGAAATAAACGGCACGACAATGCATAACATACAAAGCATGCTGTAAGTGATGCGATAAGCCCCACAGCGTTCCATCAAACTCCAGTCCAGCCATCCGGTCGATACGATAAAGAAGTTTACGCTTATGCACAACGAAACCATCGGCACGCTGTCCAGCAGCCTGAAAAAAGAAGTTCTCATGCCATTAAAAAATATAAGATATTACTCAGTTTGCATCTCTTCCTCCCAAAATTCAAAGCTGGAAACGGCCACACTGAAAGCAGAATAAATCATCATCTTATCTTCTTCAGAGATATCATCACATGCATCCACCATTTCCACATACTTATTAGTAACATACTCAATATCGTAGTCAGATTCAACCATCATCGCTGTGGCAAAGTTCCGCCTTTTAGATATGACCTGCAAGCTGAAACGCAGTCAAACAGTGGACAACACTCTTTGACGAATCCTCTTACAACATCCTGATTACCAAACGGATAGGTTCTTTCGCCTAAAAAATACAGGGGACATGGCACTTGCAGGAACGCCCGTCTGTACACAAAAAGTCACCGACCCGCCACATATACGGTGTGGCAGGCCGGTGGCCGATGATCAAGAAAGCGTGTTCCTCCGTTCAGAGCTTCGGGCCGAATGAGAGGTCTCCGGCATCTCCCAAGCCAGGCACGATGTAGGCGTCCTCGTTGAGCAATGGATCGACCGCCGCTACCCAGAGCGTAATGTCGTCCGAGGGAAACACGCGACACAGGTGGTCTATACCCTCCTGCGCGGCAATGGCACAGCAAATATGAAGTTTGGCGGGGATGCCGTGTGAGAGGAACGCCTTGTAGGACAATTCCAGACTGCCACCCGTGGCCAGCATGGGATCGACCATCAGAAACGTGCAGCCATCGAGTGAGGGAGCGGCGATGTATTCCACGTGTATCCGAATGTTCTCCTTACTCCCCTCTTCCCGGTAGGCCGCGACAAAGGCAGAGTCGGCCTGATCAAAAGTGTCGAGGAAGCCTTCATGGAAGGCAAGGCCCGCCCGCAGCACAGTCCCCACCACAATGCGGTCATCGTAGGTGGGTACGGCCTTTTGCCCCAGCGGCGTGGTGACCATCTTGTCCGAATAACTGAGTGTACGGCTCACTTCGTAGGCCATGGCCCGGGCGATGCGTTCCAGGTTGCGACGGAAGAGGGTGCGGTTTTGCTGAATGTGTACATCGCGCAGTTGCGCCATGTGGGAGTTGATGACCGATGAGCGGTCGCCTAAATTGATTACTTTCATCTGCAGTCCTTAAGATATATGTACCGAGGCATGTGAAAGGTGAACGGTCTCCCATCGGGGGATGCACCATTCACCTTTTGTCTGTCTCTGAAAATCACATCTGCCTTCAACGATGCGGGTGCTTGACTACCGCCTTCCGCAATGGCATTCCGCCGCCCACACTCTCCACAAAGAGACTGCGGTCTACGGCCGGATAGAAATTATACGCTTCGCCTGTGATTTCGCCCAAGCTGAAAGACTCATACACATTGGTATACGCCTTGCCGAACGTCTCCTCCTCGAAGAAGAAGGCGATACGCCCGTCCTGCTGCTGCGTCATGGTAGAGTAGGCGGAGTTGATTCGGCTCACCTGCATCGCGCCATCCCAATCGCTTGCAAACGCCTCGGGCGAGCTGAAATCTGCCTTGGAAGCCAGTTCCTTGTAGTAAATGCCCACGTTGGCACGTCCCGGCCCCATGGGCACAGACTGCAGCGCCACATAAACCTCCGCACGGTCTTCCATGCGCATGGCGGGCAGAATCAGGATTTCGCCGTTGCAGGCATTGCCCTTGGCGACAGTGCCATGGTTCTTCTCTCCCGAGAACGCCGCCTGCCCCCAGCTTCCCTGTGCGCGGCGGGCATTGGTGTAAGTGAAGAGATTGAAGTAGCGCCCTCCCTCGGTGCGGCTGCTGAGCACGACCGTACCGTCCGGCAGCTCCTCGCACTTGGGTTCATCGCCCTTGGGAGCGGGCGAAGAGTCCACATCGCCCAATACCGCCCAGGTCTTGCCGAAATTGTCGGAATAGAGCACACGGTTGCCATTCGGGTGGGCGGCCAGCGCCATGTACAGACGATAGTAACGGCCTTTCTTGACGATACGGCTCTGACAGATACGCCCTGAACCGGCAAAGCAGCCATCGACAGGGCCTAAGGCACTCTTGTCGAAGAGCTTGTAAATGTCTTCGGTGATATTTTGGGACGCGCTCCATGTACGCCCGTTATCGTAACTGTAGAAACGGCTGATCGCAGCAGGAGCGGTACGCTTGGAACTGAAGTACACCGTATTGCCGCTTACACAAATCAGCAGCATTGCCGGGCTGTCGCCGTCAGCGACCAAGGCTGCATCGCCAAAGCCGCAGTCATAAGCCCCCTTGACACCCGAACCCCGCACAATGGCGAACTCCTTGCCCCAGGTGCCGCCGTTGTCCGGGGAGATGCGGCACATCAGGTCCACACGCCCGTAGCCGATGTCCGCCCCGCATGGCCGTAAGTCGCTCACAGCCACGAGGTCGCCGTTATAGGCTTTGGCTATGGCTGGGATACGGTAAGGATAAGGTGAGGTGGAGTCCGTCACAAATAGATTGGTGCGCTGGTGCGGATCCGTGCCGTCCTCGGTTGCCGTAGAAAGGCTCTGAAAAGGCGCAAACGCCCATGCTGCGGCGGTCAACGCCGCACCGATGGCCAGTGAGGCCAGTCGCAAAGTCATATTCATAGTCGTATAGATAGTTCCTTTAGAGAAAGAGAATTTGCCGGTCACCCTTGAAAGCCATCTTAGCAGCTCATCAAAAAGCGGCCTGTTCCCGGTTCGCCACATCAGTTTTTCTTGCCCAAAATGTCATTGGGGTTGAGGCGTGAAATCATATCACGCATGGCGGTATCGCCCTTCAGGTTCTCAAGTTTGTAGTAGTCCATGAATCCCATGTTGCCATCACGCAGTGCCTGCGCCAGCGCCTTGGGCACTTCAGCCTCTGCCTGTATCACTTCGGCACGGGCCTCCTGTGCGCGGGCTTTCATCTCCTGCTCGGTGGCAACGGCCATGGCGCGGCGCTCTTCGGCCTTGGCTTGGGCGATGTTCTTGTCGGCATTGGCCTGATCCATCTGCAGGGTCGCACCGATGTTCTTGCCCACATCGACATCGGCGATGTCGATACTGAGGATCTCAAAGGCCGTACCGGCATCAAGCCCCTTGGACAGTACGAGTTTGGAGATGGAATCGGGATTCTCGAGCACCTGCTCGTGTGTCTCCGCCGAACCGATGCTCGATACGATTCCTTCGCCCACACGAGCCAGGATGGTATCCTCACCGGCACCGCCCACGAGCTGGTGTATGTTGGCACGCACTGTCACACGCGCCTTGGCGATCAGCTGGATGCCGTTCTTGGCCACGGCGGCCACAGGAGGCGTGTCAATCACCTTGGGGTTTACACTGGTCTGAACGGCTTCAAACACGTCACGCCCTGCCAGATCGATGGCCGTAGCCTTCTCAAATGACAGGTCTATGTTGGCCTTCGAGGCAGAAACCAAGGCATGCACCACGCGCTGCACGTGTCCGCCCGTCATATAATGGGCTTCCAGATTGTCGCGGGTGATGGTGCGCAAGCCGGCCTTGTGAGCCTCGATGAGTGAGGGTACGATGATATTGGGCGGGACGTTACGGATGCGCATCAAGAAGAGCTGCAAGAGCGAGATATGCACCCCCGAAACCTTGGCGGACAGCCAAAGGAAGAACGGCACAAAGTGGAAGAAGATGGAGAGAACAACGATCACACCGACCACGATGACGGCGATCATAAACGGAGCTTCAACAATCATAGTATAAAGGTTTAGGGTGAATAATCGGGAGAACCCAAGGCGCAGCCTATTTTCTACAAAAATAGCGCAAGCCGAGCGCAGAGCAGCCAAGCCTGCTTGGACGGCCATGCCGAGGCGCAGCCTATTTTCTACAAAAATAGCGCAAGCCGAGCGCAGGGCAGCCAAGCCTGCTTGGACGGCCATGCTGAGGCGCAGCCTATTTTCTACAAAGATACATATTCCCCACCGCCCGCCAAATCTAAAGCGACCATTCCACGTCAAAAAATGAATCTTCCACGCCTATGAAAGACAGATGACAGAAGCTGCATCATGCATGTCCACCTTGGACGTCACGCCACTCACATAAATAAAGCGGCATATGCCCAAACTATCCGCAAGACACAGTGTAGCCGGCGGGCACTTTTGTCGCAAATGTTTGCATAAAACACCGCAGGCTGTGCAACGAATGTCAGAACTTCCGTACCTTTGTATGCATCTAACATAAGTTACGGCCCTATCATCCATTCGGGTCGGCCTTGCCTCGTGCGAGTAACATTCACATCCATTCTTATGCAGGCCATCCATCATTTCGAAGACCTCACGCGCCATCTCCAACAGTCAGGGAAGCGTTTTCGTTTAGCCGTTGTATGCGGCTCAGACACCAGTACGGCAAGCGCCGTCATGCAAGCCGTGAAGAACGGGTTTGCCGAAGCCCTCTTCATCGGTGACTGCGAAACGGTCAGAAAGCAGCCCTGTGCAGCCCGGTACAGGGGAGAGGGGCTTCATTTCATCGAGGCTGACACCCACGAGTCTGCCGCCGCACTTGCCGTAAAATTGGTACGTGAGGGGAAAGCGGATGTGCTTGTCAAAGGTCTGCTGCACACAGCGACTCTGCTGCGGGCCGTGCTCCACAAGACAGAGGGCATCCTACCCCCGGGGAATGTACTCACACACATTGCCGCCGCCGCACTGCCCGGCAGGCACAAACTGCTCTTCTTCAGTGACGCGGCGGTCATCCCCTACCCCACCCACGAACAACGGGCGGCACAAATCGGCTATATGGCCGGACTGCTGCACCGCTTCGGCATCCCGGAGCCACGCATCGCGCTCATACACTGTGCGGAGACGGTCAGTGACAAATTTCCGCATACGCTGGGCTACGCTGAATTGTGCCAACGTGCCGCACAGGGGGAATGGGGCAAATTGCTCGTAGACGGCCCGCTGGACCTGCGAACGGCCTGCGACCCCGAGGGGCTGCGTCTCAAAGGCATCAGTTCACCGCTGGAAGGTGATGCCGATGGTCTGATCGTACCGGATGTGGAAGCCGGCAACGTGCTGTACAAGAGCCTGACGTGTTTCGCCCACGCACAAGTTGCCGGCACGTTGTGCGGGACTACCGCGCCCGTGGTACTGCCTTCAAGGGGGGACGACAAGGACGCCAAATACCACAGCCTGGCCATGGCCGTCATCAGCAAAGAAAACTGACAGCGAACAGGACACTCCACACAAATTCGCAGGAGCCCGCCATGCAATATTGAAACTCTCCGGCCATTTATTTGAAACAGGCGGATGCCCACAGGCACTGCCGTCTGCCTCTACCTTATCCAGATCAAGCCATACCTTCCCCAATGTCCAACCGACCTACTACCGCCACCCCGGCTTGCGCCCCCGGCTATCGCATCCTTGTCATCAATCCCGGCAGCACATCCACCAAAGTAGCCGTCTACATTGACGAGCACCCGCTCCACATTTCCACCATCCGGCATACGCCTGAAGAACTGAAACCTTTCGACCAGGTAGTGGAGCAACGGGAATTCCGCAAGCAGCTGGTGCTCGACTGGCTGAAGGAAAACAACATACCCTTCCAGTTTGACGCCATCATCGGACGTGGCGGATTGGCCAAGCCCATACCCGGCGGCGTGTATCTCGTAAACCGCAAGATGTGTTATGACACCTTTTACGCCTTGCGCAAGCATGCCTGCAACTTGGGCTGCATCATCGCAGCCGAACTGGCCCTCATGCAGAAGAACGGATGCCGTGCCTACATCGCCGATCCCGGTGTGGTAGACGAGCTGCTGCCCGAGGCACGAGTGAGCGGGTCTCCCCTGATGCCGCGGATCTGTATCTGGCATGCCCTCAACCAGCGGGCTATCGCCCGACGATATGCCAAAAGCATCGGCAAACGCTATGAAGACCTCAATCTCATCATCTGCCACTTAGGAGGCGGCATCAGCGTGGCAGCCCACGACCACGGCCGTGCTGTAGACGCCAATAACGCACTGGACGGTGAGGGCCCTTTCTCACCCGAAAGAGCCGGTTCGCTCCCCGCAGCCGACCTCATACACCTCTGCTTCAGCGGACGATATACCGAAGACCAGCTGAAGAAACGCATTGCCGGCCAAGCCGGCCTGATGGCACACATGGGAACGACCGACATCCCGCAAATTCTCAAGCTCATCGAACAGGGCGATGCACATGCCCGTCTGCTCATTGATGCCATGGCTTACCATACGGCCAAAACCATCGCCTCGGAAGGCGCCGTACTGAAGGGACGGGTGGACGCGATACTCCTTACTGGCGGCATTGCCCACAGTGAATACATCACCAGCCGCCTCGTCGAACGCATAAGCTACCTTGCTCCCGTACACATCTTCCCCGGTGAAGATGAGATGCAGGCACTCGCCTTCAATGCGCTAGCAGTGCTACGCGGCCAGCGCGAGGCCAAGGTATACGAATAAAAACGCAAGCTACCGCCCTGAGGCATATCCTTACTTTTGGGAAACCTCAGGGCGGTTGTATGTAAACCTCTCGCGAATCCGACTCTTAGGGGCTGGCCGACGAGCTGTACGGGGACAACAGCATGTATCCATCTCACCGAAGCAGGTTACCGCGTGGTGGCTGGACATATAGCCAAACTGATGCGGTAACTCACCCCCCAAAACGCCTCTCTAAAAATTACAATTGGGGCGCACCATGCCCCATCATGCTCACAGCGCCCCACACGGTTCCACCCTCAGGTGACACCAATGCGGGACGCTGCTTATAGATGATAGAGCCTAAGCTCAAAACAAGAGGAGACAGCATGGCGGCCACAGTCACAATGCCACAAGGGTTTGTGTTAACAGCTCCAAGCTTGCCCCCTCCTTGTAGTGCAAAGATGCGACAAGCGCAATGATATTGCAATACCTACTTTCAGTGGTTTGGTTAGAGACACCAAGCCGCTCCAAGCTATATCACCATCTCCTTGCCCTGCGGAAGACCACCCCCTTTCATACAAGCAAAGGGTAAAACCGAAAATCCCCAAAACATGCTGTGCCCCTGTACATGCTGCCGCTCAGGCCAACATGTACAGGGGCACAGATTGATACGTATAAAGACCTACTTGGCCTTGTTGTAATTCTCCAATCCTGTCTTGAGGAACTTGACATACTTGTCCACATCCTCATCGTAGGAGTATGACCCATTGAGCGGACGGCCATTGTTGTCAAGCAGAACATAGAAGGGCTGGGCATTGGCACCGAACTTGGAACGCTGCAGGTAGCTCCATTTGTCACCTACCGTACGCAGGGTAGTCGTCTTACCATTCTCCGTCACCTCCATCGGTTCCGGCAGCGGTGTCTTCTCGTCCACATAGAGCGAGATGAGCACATAGTCTTTCATCAAGAGGTCACGCACCTTGGCATCATGCCATACCGCCAGCTCCATCTTGCGACAGTTCACGCAGCCATGACCGGTAAAGTCTACAACCACCGGCTTGCCCACCGAACGGGCATAGGCCATACCTGCTTCATAGTCACGGAATTTAGCCTCGATCTTCACCGGATCCAGATTGAAGTCCTGCGTGGAAATAGGGGGTGCAAAGGCACTGACAGCCTTGACGGGCGCTCCCCATAAACCAGGTACCATATAAATGGCAAAGGCCAGCGAACAAAGTGCCAAGAAGAAACGGGGTACTGATGTGTGATGCTCGTCCTCGTCGTCATGCGGAAATTTAATTCCGCCCAAGAGGTACACACCCATCAAAGCGAAGATGGCAATCCACAGGGCCAGGAACGTCTCACGGTCAAGAAGGTGCCAGCCATAAGCCAAGTCGGCAACAGAGAAGAACTTGAGGGCAAAAGCCAGCTCCAAGAACCCGAGTACCACCTTGACGTTGTTAAGCCAGCCGCCACTCTTCGGCGCACTCTTCAGCCATGTAGGGAACAGGGCAAAAAGCGTAAAGGGAAGAGCTAAAGCCAAGGCAAAGCCCAACATGCCGATCGTAGGAGCCAAAGCCGAGGCACCCGACGTGCTGACCTCAACCAACAGGAAGCCTATGATGGGACCTGTACAGGAGAAGCTGACCAACGACAGTGTGAAAGCCATCAGGAAAATGCTAAGCAGACCGGTCGTCTTCTCTGCCTTGTTATCTACCGCAGCACCCCAAGAAGAGGGGAGTGTGATCTCAAATCCTCCGAAGAAGCTGGCGGCAAAGATTACCAGCATCAGGAAGAAGAGGATATTGAATACGGCATTGGTAGACAAGTCGTTGAGGGCGTTGGCACCAAAGGCGGAGGTGATGATCAGTCCCAAGGCCACATAGATCACCACAATAGACACGCCATAGGTCAGGGCGTCACGGATACCCTTGCGACGGTCGCCCGCCCGTTTGAGGAAGAAGCTCACCGTCATGGGAATAATAGGCCACACGCACGGAGTGAAGAGAGCCACCAAGCCCCCCAAAAATCCCAAACCAAAGATATACCACCAAGCCTTGCCGGCCATATCCCCGCCATCCTGACCGAAAGCTTTCAGTTCCTTGACGACCGGTGTCCACAAAGCCTTTGCAGCGGTACTGTCAAGCGGGGTGACCGCAACTGCGGCACTGTCTGCCGGAGCGGTCTGCAGGGCAGCACTATCCGTTGGCAAGCCTTGTACAGCCGCAGCAGCGGCTGCCTCTTCCGCCTTGCTCTCCGCTGTAGGAGCCGGCCCGTCCGTCCCCTGCACCTTGGCATCCACCGTTGTGGGCGGCAGACAATTCTCATCGTTGCAAGCACCGTATTTCAAGTACCCCTTCAACTCATAGTCCTTGTCAAGCAGCTCCACGCGCTGGGTAAAAGTGGCATGTCCCTCAAAATAACTCACCTGCATCTCGAAGATCGGATCCATCATGGATTTCGCACCAGAGCCAGCCTTCAGCGCACCCTTCAGCTTAGCTCCTTTTATCTTGTCAATGCCAAACGAAGCGGGCGTTGGCCCTCCCTCACCGATATTCGTAGAGTATATGTGCCAACCCGGATCTGCCCTTCCTGTGAATACGATATCGATGGTCGTAGGGTTCACACGTTTATAGCTTACGCTGAACGAAACCTGTGCCTGCACCGCCGCTACGGCAACAAGCAGGAACATGATGATGAGAGTGAGTAATTTCTTCATGTGTGACAAAGGGGGATAAAGTTTTTCTGTTTTGGTATGCAAAATGGTGCAAGGCAAGTGCCCTGAAGCCTGCTCTGATAGCCAAACGCAGCCTGCCTTTTGCAAAGACAGCGCAAGGCGAACGCCGTCAAGCAAGCTTGGACGGTTGAGGCGCAGCCTGTCTTCTGCAAAGACAGCGCGAGTACGGTACGACCCTATAGACCTGAACGCTGATCCACAATCTGCATAGTGCGCAAAAGTAGCAATAAAATACCGTTCCAATAGACAGAAGAGAGCATATGCGCCCAATTTATGCGTTTTTCACTCATAAGTGGCTGTACGCAGGTCATGGGGCAAGAAACCTCCTATCGGATCATGCCCCAAACTTGCTCTTCAGTCCCACGGAAAGGGCCGCTGGCCTCCAACTTCAGTGTACACATGGCGGCGGCAAAGCGGCCGGCTTCATCAGGAGACGCTCCCCGGGAACGCAAGTACAAGTAACCGGCGGAATAGGTGTCACCGCAGCCGGTGGCATCCACCACATTTTGAGGCTTGTAAGCAGGGATATCGTAGAAATGTCCATTCTCAAGGACGACAGATCCATAGTCTCCCAAGGTGACGCAAACCTCATCCACGCCCCATTCCGCCAGTTGCAAGGCTGCATCGTGGGGATCGTGCTGCCCGGTCAAGACATCCATCTCATATTCGTTGACCTTCAACACATGAATCAAAGGAAGCGCCTCCCGCTTCCAGCTCCAATCCACGGCATGCACCTGCTCGCCACGCACCTCACGCAAGTATCCCTGCGAGTCCACGCTGACGACTCCACGCTTATGGAGACTGCGCAAAACCTCTATGGGAAAGTCATCCGCCAAAAGCGAGCCCAAATGGAAAATGCCGGCATGCACCCGCTCAAGGCTCTGGGGCGTGAACGGATCGGCCTTGGCCAGCACGCGCTGCGTACGGTTGTTCTGATTGATGCCGTACTTATTTTCAAAATACACCGTACGACGCGAGGGTATCACTTCCACCAGCACTCCCAAGGAACGCAGTTCATCTACCGGCTGCATGTCTGCCGAAGCCAAAGACGTTACCAGCTCAAAATCTTTTCCACCGTTTAAGTGGTACATGGCATGCGCAAAATAATAGGCCGTACCACCTGGCAGGTGCGTCTCAGCCGTGGGAGTAATTATCTTATCGTGCGTAATGTGCCCGATACAACAGATCTTATTCATAAAAGTAGTGCAAAGAAGCGGCAAAGTTACAAAAATAATACGCTACTTCTTCTGCGTAAGCGGAAAGGAGCGTGCCTTCCATGCACAGCACCCCCAAGCGAAAACGCTCGCCAAGTGAAACAGGAAGTGCGGTGTCCCATCCATACACTACCTACAGGAAAGAAACAAAAGGCAAGCCCGCAGACGGACTTCAACCATCTGCGGGCTTGCGATCCCAAACCTGCCATTACTATGTACGGCAGAAGCTTTCAGGTCAGCAGACCTTCTCAAGTTTCTTCATCACACTGAACATGAAGATGGCGGAGAGCAGACAGAGGACAATCAGAATGCCCCAAAGCATCCACAGCTCCATGCCCCCCCACAGGCGGCCGATGATCTGAACGGCATAGTTGCCAATCGCCGTAGCGGCAAACCATCCTCCCATCATGGCACCCTTGAGCTTGGGAGGAGCCACCTTAGACACGAATGATATACCCATTGGAGAAAGCAGCAATTCGGCAAAGGTGAGTACCAAATAAGTGGATATCAGCCAATTAGGAGAAACGAGTGTCTGCAAAGTCGCATCGGCCTTCAAGGCATCGGGAGTGGGAAGCCCCCACGAGCCCATCGACATAATCAAGAAGCCGCAAGCGGCCACCAACATACCCAAGGCTATCTTGCGCGGAGCGGAAGGTTCCTTGCCTTTACGGGCCAAGCTGCTGAAGATGGCCAAAGAGAAGGGTGTAAGAGCTACCACAAAGAAGGGATTGAATTGCTGGAAATCCTGAGGAAGTGCCTTTATTACGTCATCGGCAGTAAAGTAATTAGCCGTCACACCTGCCAGCAGCAGCAATGCCGCAATGCTGGCCTTCATCTTTCCGCTACGGGTCTTGGCCTGGAATGCGGCAAAAGCAGCATAGACAAGACCTGCGATCAATGCCAGGTTGAGGACGCTGAAACCGATGCGGGTAAGCCCTGTCACCTCGGGATTGGTATAGTCGCGGGCAAAGAATGTAAGTGTCAGACCGTTCTGATGGAAGGCCATCCAGAAGAAAATGACTACCGCAAACACCAATACAAGCGCCACGATACGCTGACGGGTCTCTGCCGGACTGATGGCATCTGCATCCACTGTAGAAACCACAGTTTTCTCAACCTTTGTATCGGTGGGAGCGATGGCCTCCTCTTCCGCTGCGGCGGCCTCGACAACGGGTTCTTTCCGCTTGCCTGTGCCTTCCACATGTTTAAAAGTGGAACGGAAGCATACGTAGATAAGCACAGAAACGACAAGCGAGATACAAGCGATGCCGAAACCATAGTTGTATGCCTCAGAGAGATGAGAGATATAGGCTTGGCAGAAATCACGCATAGAACCAGTGAATCCTTGAGCCGCCTGCAACTTGGCCAACAGGGCTTCATTAGCCGCAGTAATGGTGCCATCCAGATACTGATGGGCTAAAGCCGGGATCTGCCCCTCATAGGTCAGGCTATATTTGGCCAACATCCAATTGGTCATCTTGGTGGCAGCTGTCGGGGCAAACATGGCCCCAATATTGATGGCCATATAGAACAGCGAGAAAGCTGTATCGCGCTTATTGCCATAGCGGGGATCGTCATACAGATTGCCTACCATGACCTGCAGGTTACCTTTGAACAGCCCCGTTCCCAATGCAATGAGTCCCAAAGAACCATACATCATCCACCTGCCGTTCTCCACACCAGAAGGGATGGCCAGTAGCAGGTAACCGGCAAACATGATCAGAAAACCGGCATTGACCATCTTGCCATAGCCAAACTTGTCTGCCAGAAAACCGCCAATCAAGGGAAGGAAGTAAACTCCTGCCAGAAAAGTGGCGAAGATGGAAGAAGTTTCCTGTTCCGTATAGCCAAACTTGGCCTGCAGGAAAAGGGTGAAGATGGCCAACATGGTGTAGTAGCCAAAACGCTCGCCTGTATTGGCAAGAGCCAGGGCATAAAGCCCTTTGGGTTGTCCTTCAAACATAGATTTATTGTTTAGGGTGATAAAATGTAGGATCGCTTGTTATGTGGCGGAAGACGGCCGCCCAGCCGTTTGAAGCTCCGCTTTCAAATATTTCCCGGTATATCCCTTCCCGCTCTTTACGAGACCTTCCGGCGTACCTTCAAAAAGCAACCGCCCGCCATTGCGTCCGCCCTCAGGCCCCATCTCAATCAGGTAGTCTGCCACCTTGATGACATCGAGGTTGTGCTCAATGACGATGACGGTATTGCCGCGTGCTACCAACTTTTGCAGTACATCAAGCAACACGCGTATGTCCTCAAAATGCAGGCCCGTAGTCGGTTCGTCTAAAATATAAACGGTCTTGCCCGTGTCACGCTTGGAGAGTTCGGTAGCGAGCTTGACACGCTGGCTCTCGCCGCCCGAGAGCGTCGTGGAGCTTTGCCCGAGCTTGATGTAACCCAAGCCCACCTCCTGCAACACTTTGATCTTGCGCAAGATGCCCGGCACATTCTCAAAGAACTCCACAGCCTGATTAATGGTCATATCAAGCACATCGGCAATACTTTTCCCCTTAAAACGCACTTCAAGGGTCTCGTGGTTGTAGCGCTTGCCATGACACGCTTCACAAGGCACGTACACATCGGGCAGAAAGTTCATCTCGATGGTCTTGTATCCGTTGCCCTTGCAGACCTCGCAGCGCCCTCCCTTGACATTGAAAGAGAAACGCCCGGGCTTGTAGCCCCGTATCTTGGCCTCGGGCAGGCCGACGAAGAGCGAGCGGATGTCAGAAAAAGCGCCCGTATAAGTGGCGGGATTGGATCGCGGCGTGCGGCCTATCGGATTTTGGTCCACGGCTACAACCTTGTCTATATGTTCCAGCCCTTCTATTTTTCCGTAAGGCAATGGCTCTTGCAGGGAGCGGTAGAAATGTTGTGAAAGTATGGGATACAAGGTGCCGTTGATGAGCGAAGACTTGCCCGACCCAGACACGCCTGTCACACAGATCAGCGTGCCCAACGGAAAATCCGCCGTCACATTCTTCAAATTATTGCCCTTGGCGCCTATGAGGCGCAATGTCTGCCCGTTGCCCTTACGGCGCTCCGCAGGCACGTGGATGGCCAGTTCCCCGTTGAGATATTGTGCAGTCAGCGTATGCGTGCGCAACATCTGCTTGGGCGTTCCTTCAAAGACGACCTCGCCGCCCAAACGTCCGGCACGAGGTCCCATATCCACTACGTAATCAGCGGCCAGCATCATGTCCTTGTCATGCTCTACGACCACCACCGTATTGCCCAAGTCACGCAGCTCTTTGAGCGAGTTGATGAGGCGCACATTATCGCGCTGGTGGAGGCCGATGCTCGGCTCATCGAGGATGTAAAGCACATTGACCAGTTCCGAACCGATCTGAGTCGCCAGCCTGATACGCTGGCTCTCTCCGCCAGACAAAGTGGCTGAGCTGCGGGAGAGCGACAGGTAATCCAACCCGACATCAAGCATGAACTTCAGGCGTGTAAGCAGTTCCTTGAGGATTTCGTGTGCCACCGGCCGGCGGGCTGACGGCAGTTGCGGCTCCACATGTGAGAGAAAGTCATAAAGCTCACTGATGTCCATATCAGCCAAACGGTCGATGGTCTGACCGCCGAAACGGTACGAAAGAGCTTCCTTGTTCAGTCGCTTGCCTTGACACTCAGGACAGACCGCAGTCTTGGAGAACTGCTCCTCCCAGCGTTGGGCCGACTTGGTATCCGGCCGGTCCTCATCATGCACGTAACCCGCCACGCCATCGAAATCCACATAATAAGCGTTGGACTGTCCCGAAACCGAAGTGGGGATGCACACCGGCTCCGCCGTTCCATAAAGAATATCGTCTATCAATGCATCATCAATATCCTTGACCGGTGTGTCGAGGGTATATCCATTGGCTTCAAGCAAGGTTTGGATAGATTTGAAGATGCCCGCATGACTGTTATATCTCCCCAAAGGCGCCAAAGCGCCAGCCTTGACGGAAAGTGCGGGTGAGGGGATCACCTTGTCCTGGTCTATCACATCGATAAAACCCAAACCTTTACAACGGGGGCAGGCTCCCCTCGCCGAATTAAACGAGAAATTGTTGGGAGCGGGATCACGATAGGCCAACCCCGTAGACGGACACATCAAGTTGCGCGACAGATAACGCACGGATTGGTCATCCGTATCGAGCACCATCATCAGGCCATCGCCTTGGCGAAGGGTCTGCTCCACGCTCTTGCGCAGACGCTCGCCATCCTTTTCCTGTACGAGCAGCTTGTCCACCACAACTTCGATGTCGTGCATTTGATAGCGTTCTACGCGCAGGCCGGGACGCAACTCCAAAAGCTTGCCGTCCACCCGAACCGTTAGATAGCCCTTTTTGCGAACTGACTCGAACAATTCTTTGTAGTGCCCCTTGCGGCCACGCACCAGAGGAGCAAGCAGATAGACCTTGTGCCCAGCGTTGCGCTGGAGAATCAAGTCCACGATTTCCTCTTCCGTAAAGCGAACCATCGGCTCTCCCGTCTCATAAGAGTATGCCTCGGCAGCACGGGCATAGAGCAAGCGCAGAAAATCGTAGATCTCTGTCACGGTTCCCACAGTCGAGCGCGGATTCTTACTGGTGGTCTTCTGTTCGATGCTGATCACAGGACTCAGTCCCGACACTTTGTCCACATCCGGGCGCTCAAGATTATCAAGAAAGTTGCGCGCATAGGCCGAAAAAGTCTCTATGTACCTGCGCTGTCCTTCCGCATAAATCGTGTCAAAAGCCAGTGAGCTTTTACCGGAGCCACTCAGCCCCGTAATGACCGTCAGACTGTTGCGGGGCAACGTCACATCCACATTCTTCAAGTTGTGTACGCGTGCCCCGAGTATCTCAATATTGTTGTCAGACATTGTAGTAACCTCCTACTGTATCTCTACGCACCCCAATGGACTTACGGTGTGGCAGACGTTCCGTTCTCGCTATAGCCACGCAGCAGTGTCACCACCTTCTTGATATGGTAGCGCCGGCCGTCCGCACCCCTCGCCTCAATGTTTAGATAATAGCCTCCATCAGGCGCATCATGCCCGCCGCTGCGACCGTCCCAACCACCGGCAGGGTCGGTCCATTCATAGAGCAGCTTGCCCCAACGGCTGAATACCCGTGCCCGAAACGACACGATGCTCGTATAGCCATCCTTCACCCGAAGTACATCGTTGACGCCATCCCCATTGGGCGTGAAGGCATTGGGCACCTCCAATTTAGATTCGCTGATCGTCACCTGAAAAGGCTCATCGCTCTCATAAGTCAGCGTGTCCGTACCGGCGACAAAACTGACCAGCAGTTCTATCGTAAACGAACCGGACTGCTCGAAGGTGTACTGCGTGTCGGCTTCATAACGTATCAAAAAAGGATCCTCTTCACCCACACGCGTAAAACGCCACTCATAGAGCGGAGTGTAAGCGCCAACATGCTCGGTCTGGGCCTTAAATGTGGCGGAGAAAGGAGCAGACCCGTCATATTGGGTCTCTTCTACCTCATTGCCGTCTTCGTCAACGTAGACCATTATGGGATTGGCAGTAGGCAGATCATTTTGTGCCCGAACTGCAAGCGCCATCCCGATCAGGCAGAGCAGCAAGCTCCATCGCTTTATCATCGGCATTGACTGATATAAATGGATTCAAACGGGTCACGCTCCTACTCCACAGCAGGCGAAACATCGCCGCCCTTCCGTCAAGCCTGCATGACTCCGCCTTGTATTTTGCATTGCGCAAAGTTAGTGCATGACAAGCGCAAGAAAAAGAAGGCAGACGCTTTTTCTCGCATTTGAGAAGGCAAACGCACCCGAAAGCCGCATCTTGGTAAGAAAAAGGGCATCGGAGCAACGTTAAAAAAGCGTTTAACACTTACCCGCTCCGCACGGCATTGCCAAGCAGCCCCAGAAACATACATTAACAATACTTGCCCCACGCACTTTCCGCTTCCGCTGCGGGTTCTCTGCCTCCTCCATCCACCTTCCAAGAGTGGAGTACCCCATCGAAAGAAAGTCTTAAAACAGGAAGGCAAAAATGTTAAAGCCCTGATAGTCAAGAGCTAACATTTGCACGGCAGATAAAATATGCGTACCTTTGCCCCGCAAACCTCACGAGGAGAGAGGCTGGACATGCCCCCCGCATCACCGTGCGCACCACAGCATGACAGCCCTTGCAAGTCTCGCGGATGCCTGTACGAAAGGACTTTTAAGCCTTGAAGACAACCATTCCACCCCTTGCTAACTCACTCCCACGCTGACCAAGCCACCGGCACCGGCCAAGCTTCCGCAGCCCACGGCATTATCCGCCTACGGTCTTGCTTGTCGACACTGGCATCACGCCGTTCCCCCTCCTATTTACAATACGCGAGAGTGAACCCTGACAAATTCCCCTTGCCGGATGGTACAGATGAACACAAGAGATCATCCACACTTCACATGGCAGCGTTCCTCGTGGAAAATTACTGACAATGACGATTCAAAAAGCAGTCACCATTCTCACTACCATCGTGGCCCTTGCTATGGCCATCCCCGCCATGGGACAACAGACCCACGGTAAAGCATCTTATTATGGAAACGGTGTGCATGGCCGCCGCACAAGCGACGGGTCGCGCTACCACAAAGACAGCCTCACGTGCGCACACCGTACTCTGCCTTTCGGCACCTTGCTGAAGGTAACCAACAAAAAGAACGGACGCGAAGTCGTTGTGCGCGTCACCGACCGCGGCCCGTTTGTAAAAGGACGTGTAGTCGACCTCTCCATGGCCGCCGCCAAGGAACTTGACATGGTCAGTGCCGGCGTAGCATCTGTCATGGTCGAGAACGTAGGCCACATCAACAACTTCAAGAACGGCGGACAGACGGAAGCCAATGCTTTCGCCCAACAATCAGACAATCCCTACGCACTGCCGCAACCGCGCTACCTTGACCCCGCCACAGGCGAATCGTATACAATGAGCGAATGGAAGGAGCGTGGACAGATTGCCCGTAAGAAATACCTCACAGACCTTAAACGCAAGCACAAGCCGCACTACCGCGTACTGGGCACCAAGCTGACCGCACGTGCCAGTGCCGCCAACCACCGCTAAGCATCTGCAACGGGCTATGGAAGCAGCCCTCCATCTTATCAGAGACCGGCAAAGGATTACAGCAGCAGGACACCCTCCACACGGGATGTCCTGCTGCTGGTTTGTGGGATCGTTCAAACCCTAAACCCGCATATCGAGAAGGATACTGGGATGGCGGGCACAGTTGGCAAACCTGCCCCACATCCCGCATTTTCCCCTGACAAAGACTTGAAAAGCTCTGTCTTCTATGACTCATGTACCGTCATTGCCCTAACTTCGCACCCGACAGACCACGGTGACCCACCGTCACATTCTTTCCACATGACCCTACTTACCTTCACCATCATCCTGCTGCTGGCCGCCTACTGCGCGGGGTTGCTCGGCTCTCTCACAGGGCTGGGCGGCGGCGTAGTCGTAATACCCGTATTAACCATCGGCTTCGGCGTGGACTTCCATTACGCAGTGGGCGCAGCGCTCGTGGCCTCTATCGCCACATCGAGCGGATCCGGCTCCGCCTACGTCAAAGAGGGCATCACGAACATACGTCTCGGCATGTTTCTGGAGATTGCCACAACCATTGGCGCCGTGTGCGGCGCCGCCATCGCCATTTGGCTCAACAGCAATGTCATAGCTGTCATCTACGGCTGCGTATTGCTCCTCACCGCCGCCATGCAGCAGCGCCGCAAGTCCGACCACGACGGTGTCGTGGGCAGCGACACCGCCCGCCGCCTCAAGCTCTTCGGCACCTGGCCGCAAAAGGACGGCACCGTCAAGGCATACCAGCTCAAGGGGGTAGGCGGCGGCTTCGGCGTGATGTACGTGGCGGGTCTCCTTTCCGGCATACTCGGCATAGGCTCCGGCGTACTCAAGGTTCTGGCCATGGACGGCATCATGAAAGTGCCCTTCAAGGTAAGCACCACCACTTCCAACTTCATGATGGGCGTGACGGCCTGCGCCTCGGCAGTCGTCTACATACAACGCGGCATTATCGCCCCAGGCATCGCCTGCCCTGTGATGGTCGGCGTCTTACTGGGGGCGCTCACCGGGGCAAGACTGCTCAAGACGCTCAATGTCAAAATACTGCGCCAGATCTTCTGCGTGGCCATCGTGCTGGTAGCCATCAACATGATTTGGCAGGGGCTATCCGGCAAATATTGAGACACTCCATATATATATAGAACAAACAGCCACCTCACCATGGACATACAACTGCTCATCTCACGCACCCTCCGCTGGGGAGTCAGCATAGCCTGCCTTATAGCCTTTGTAGGCGGTGCCCTCTATTTGGCACACCACGGCATGGAACCTTTCGACCTTAAGCAATACCAGCATTTCAGTTACGAGGCCACTCGGGCTGTAGACTATACCACCCTACCCGACTACACCACCTTAGGCGGCATTCTGTCGGGTTTTTGCTCATTCACCCCCATCGGCTGGATACAAACCGGCGTGCTCGTACTCATTCTGACCCCCGTCATGCGTGTGGCCCTCTCACTGCTCGACTTCGTGCGGGAACGCGACTGGCTCTACGCTGCCATCACAGCCATCGTGCTGGCAGTCATCACAGCCAACTCGATTGAAGGATTCAAGTAAAAGCAACAGAGCGGCGCACGACCCACGCCCCGTCCACCTGTCCGGTACACTGCCATCCGCTCCCGGGGATTCCGCCCCGGGAGTTTTCGTTTCTTTGAGGGAAGCCTGACATCTAAAATATATTATCGCACATATTTATTCACAAACATATTCCCCGATACTTGACAAAATGAAAGTTCAATCGGGCTTGCGATGGCACTTTTCTCGTCCTTGTCCCCAAGCCCAATCACTCAAACTTTCATATTGCTCGTCAAAAAGTACGCATAGAGTAAGGTGCATAGAGCAAAAACACAGACAGGACGGCAAAAAACTGCATTTTGTCTGACAAAAAGCAGTGTTATTTTGTAGTAATAAATTTTTAGCTCTATTTTTGCGGGACATTCATGCACTGCATACGGGAATAAAAGTTACAACTTGCCACAAGGCGCATGCCACTGGCAGTTTTTTTTCATTATGACACACTATTGCGGTCATGGGATAACAATCTGAGAATAAGAAATTGTTTAACTAAATGGGAATAAGATGAACAAGAAGTTAGTGCTCCTCGGAGCCGGACTGCTGTTGACAGCAGCCACGGCTTCAGCGCAGAAGCTTGTGACGGGTAAAGTTACCGACACGCACGGCGAACCCGTAATGGGCGCGACCGTACGTGTGGCCGGCTCGAACATCGTGACGACCACAGACGCCCAAGGAAACTTCAAGCTGAACAACGTACCTGCCTCGGCAAAGAATCTACAAGTTTCATACATCGGCATGCAAATTCAGACAGTCTCTGTCGCCGGCAACGTCAATGTCGTGCTGCATGACAACGAGCTGGGTGAAGCCGTCATTGTAGGTTACGGTACCGGGCAGAAGGTCGGCACTGTCGTAGGTTCGCTTAAGAAAGTGGACGGCGATGTGGTTGCCGCCAAGCCTTCCAACAATATAGCCGATGCCCTTCAAGGCAAGGTAGCCGGTTTACAGGTCTACTCGAACTCCGGCGACGTGGGAGACATGGGTGACATTACCCTGCGTATCCGTGGTATTGGATCTTTGGGCGCAAGTTCTACGCCGTTGATCATCATTGACGGATCTCCCGCCAGCACTGCGATGTTCTCCATGCTTAATGACCGTGATATCGAGAGCATCACGACCTTGAAGGATGCCTCCGCTACCAGTATCTACGGCTCCCGCGCAGCCAACGGTGTCATCTATATCACCACGAAAAAAGGCCGTTCCGGAGAGAAGGCCCAAGTTACTGTAGGGCAACGTATTGGATGGAGCCAGTTGGCCAATGGCATCGGTAATCCGCTGAACGCCAACGAGCTGTTGCAACTGCAGTTGCAGAACGGTGTCATCACGGCTGACGAGTATAAGAAGTTCAAGCTCCACGGCTCTGACACAAACTGGCAGGACTTCTACTTCGACAATGCCGCTCCTTCCTACAATACGGACTTCTCCGTACGCGGCGGCTCGGACAAGACCACTTACTTCGTATCTGCCTCTTATCTCAAGCAGAACAGCCTTACCAAGGTGTCTCACTTCGACCGCTACACCTTGCGTACGAATCTTGACACCAAACCCAAGGAGTGGCTGTCATTTGGCCTCAACCAAAACATCACCTATACGGATCGCAAGTCTGATGAGTGGACTAACAGCAGTTATTCGCAATACATCATTAACAACAGCGTATCTGGCGCCATCTCCACTCCTCCTTATTGGGATCCCTATGACGAGGAGTACTCCAAAGAGCACCTCATCTGGCCTAACGATGACCTGAACAACGGCCAATGGCTTCAGAGGCAGCGTCCGCGCAACAGCAACGACATTATTTACAACGGTACGGCCTATATGCAGCTTACCCCTGTCAAGGGCCTTACCATCAAGTCACAGCTCGGCCTCAATGCCACGGACACCCGTTACAGCTCCAAAGTGCTTCTCACTATTCCGGAAGCCACTTCCGGCTCTGCAGCCGAAAGCCACTCGCGCTTCTCCATGTGGACCATTACCAACACGGCTGAATACAAGTTCAGCATCGGTGAGGACCACGCTTTCACCCTCCTCGCAGGCCAAGAAGGCACGAAGGTTTCCTCTCGTGGATTTGGCGCGTCAGGTACCGGCATCACAGACGACCGCCTCAACACGCTCGGCGGCGTGACTACAGCCAATCTCCCGACCTCCTCGTTCTACCGCTACGAGACACTCTCATTCTTCGGCCGTCTTGACTATTCGCTCAAAGACAAGTATTACGCGAACTTTACCGTGCGTAACGACAAGAACTCACGCTTCGGCCGCGACAACAATTCCTCCACCTTCTACAGTGGCGGTCTCATGTGGCGTGCCAGCGCCGAGGAGTTCCTGGCTGAAACGCGCAGCTGGCTCACGGACCTCCAGTTCAAGGCCAGCATCGGATCGACAGGTAACTCCGAGATTGGCAGCAACTACTATCCGAGCCTCGGCCTTCTCGGTACCACGCAATACATGGGACAGGTTGGCTGGCTTATCTCACAGCCTTCCAACCCCAATCTCGGATGGGAAAAGCAGGTACAGCTCAACGTTGGCTTTACGGCGCGCCTTTTCGACCGCTTGGACGTAAACGTCAATGTATATCACCGCAAGACACTCGACATGCTCATGTCTGTGCCTCTCCCCTACACCACGGGCTTCTCCTCACAAACCTTGAATGTAGGCGAGCTTTCCAACCGCGGCGTAGAGCTGGAACTCAACTATGACGTATTCCGCTCAAGAGACTATTTCCTCAATGTCTATGCCAACTACTCGTTCAACAAGAACAAGATAGACAAGCTCTTCTACGGCTATGAGGAATGGCCGATGCCTGATTATCTGGTCAACTATACTGTAGGAAAGAGTCTGGAGTACTACATGCCGATTTTTGCCGGCGTTGACAAGAACGACGGTGCCCCCATGTGGTACAAGAATGGCTTCAAGGGCGGCGTTGTCCATGAGTTCAATCAGGAAACGATGACCAAGACATTCAGCTCAGACCTGAACCAGCTTACGGGCAAGAACATGTACGCCCCACATGCCGGTGGTTTCGGCTTGTCGGGCGGCTGGAAAGGCTTGACGATTTCCGCCGACTTCTCCTATGTGCTCGGCAAGTGGATGATCAACGGCGATTATGCCGGCGCCATGAACAACGCCAACCTGAAAGGTGGGTTCAACGTGGACAAGGACATGCTCCACATGTGGCAGAAGCCTGGCGACATAACCGATGTCCCCGGTGTCAACTATGAAAGCTATACCGACTCACGCTTTCTGGAGAACTCGTCGTTCATGCGTCTGAAGAACTTGACCGTAGCTTACAGCCTGCCCAAGAAGTGGATGAACGCTACAGGGTTCTTCAATGAAGTACGTGTCAGCTTTACAGGACGCAACCTGCTCACTGTAACAAAGTTCAAAGGTTCCGACCCCGAATATGACAGCAACGGCATCAAGGGTGTATACCCCGCCACGCGTAACTTCACACTCGGCGTAGACGTCACGTTCTAATGTTTTTCTCTCTAAAATCAAAGACAACAATGAACAAATACATTATAAAGGCCGCACTCTGCTCCATGCTGGCAGTTCCTGTGTTGAGTTCGTGCGAGTTCGACCAGTACCCCGAAGGTTCTCTGCCTACCGAAAAGTCCTGGGAAACGGTTAACGATGCCACCAATTACAATAATGGCCTATTGGCTGCACTGCGCAGCGTTGCCAGCTCTACCAGCTGCACCATTGTACCGGAGGTTCAGGCAGACCTCTTCAACGCCACCACTTACAACGGCAATCCTCCCTATCCCACCATGCATTCCTGGCTGTTCACCAGTTCAAGCGGCGACGGCATTTGGAGCGGTGGCTACAGCCTCATCAGCAATGCCAACAACGTCATCAACAATATCGACAAGATACAGGTTGCGGACGGCTCTGAGGATCAAGCTCTGTTGCAAACGTATAAAGGGGTGGCCTATTTCGCCCGCGCCTATGCTTATACGCAGATAGCCTCCTACTATTGCAAGAACTACGATCCCGCCACAGCGTCTACCACACTGGGACTGCCCATCGTCACGGACGTTGATGTAAGCAACAAGCCCTCCCGGTCAAGTCTGGCAGACACGTACCAGTTCATCAAGGATGACATCGCGAAGGCAAAGGAATGTTTCACGAATCATGATGAGACAGACTACACTGCTCCTAACTACAATGTGACGCGCGCGCTCGAAGCACGTGTGAGCCTGTTCACACAAGACTACGACAATGCCATCACCTGTGCCAAGGAGCTGATCGACAAGTATCCGCTCATCACGAACTCAAGTGATTTTGCCAACATGTGGACCAACGATGATGGTTCAGAGATCATCTATGAACCGCAGCAAACTGCTGACGAGCGCATAGACACATATGGCGACCTGATCCATCAGGTTCAAGTGGGCGATGAGGTGAAGTATACGGCAAGCTACATACCCTCACAGACCCTCATCGACCTCTACGGCAAAGGAGACTACCGCGCTGACACCTACTTCGCGCAGGTTGGTGTCTATACCGGACAGCAGGAAGATGCTAACGGCTATGTGCTCAGCAAGTTCCCCGGCAACCCCGCACTGAAGAAGGGTACGGGTATCAGCGAGTTCTACAACATGACCAAGGCCTTCCGTGTGGCCGAGATGTACCTCATCGCTGCAGAAGCTCAGTACCGCAAGGACGGTACGGGGGCATCCTACCTCAACACGCTCCGTACAGCCCGCGGCGCCAGCAAGCTGACCAATACGAGCGGTGCCGACCTGACCGGCGACGCACTCTTTTCTGAAATCAAGAATGAATGGGCACGTGAGATGTGTGGAGAAGGCATGCGGCTGCTCTGCCTCAAGCGGTGGAACGAGGGCTTCACCCGCATGACTCCCCAGTCACTGACCGAAGGCGTCATCTATTTGCTGAACAACGTTACAACGCTCAAGGTCAACGCTGACAATATGCGTTGGGTATGGGAAATCCCGTCCAATGACCTTGTGACCAACACGAATCTCGAACGCAACTGGCCTACCGAATAAATAGGGAAAACAAAGGCACAACTAAAATAGGAAACAATGAAACAATATATCAAGACATTAGCTCTTGGCCTGCTTTTCGGTGTCACGCTCGTATCCTGTAACAACAACTACGAGGAAGGCGCACCTATCAACTATCCCGAAAAGCCAGGACTGGGCATCTACACCAATGATTATGTAAGCGACGGAGGCACCGCCTACACCGTCAACGTCACTCTCAACGAGCAGGGAGACACTATCTGCGATGTGACCTCCTATAACGCCAGCAGCGGATCATACAATACGTTCAGCGCGGGCAAGGTGTCCTATGACCGCAGTGTCGGCATGATCACCGCTGACTATGAGGAATCACCCTACGAGTTGCCCGCACGTATCGTCATCGCGTACACCAACGACCTGCAAGGCTTCATAGTAAACCTCTACACCAACGATAGCAAGCTTTCATTGAAGGACAAGTTCACCGCTGTAAAAACAGAGAACATCTCCTACTACGGCGACTGGCAGCTCACCGATGGCAAGATACTCTCCCTCGACCCCAACGGCACCGCCACGTTGCTTGACGGTGAAGAGACTGCCGGCACCGGCACTTACACCATCAACGGCGCCAGTGTTACCGCAACTATCGGCGGCCAGACCTACACGCTTACCACCAATGCCCAAGGACAGACGTTGGACGCAGCCGGCAAATACATCCAGCACATCATGACGCAGCCCAAGGACGACTGGTACGAATATGCCACCGGTATGTACTCTTCGTACTTGTTCACAGGAGCAACCGAATGTTTGATGGAATACTCGCCCAGCCGCAAGGCAGCGCGCATCTCACCTTACATCATGAGCAATGGTTACCTGTCCTTCTACTGGAACATCGGCGATTCGACCGGCAGTGCTGACAATGCCAACGGTTATCCCACCGGCTACGTACACAGCCAGGACGGCAAGCAGCTCGGCGAGGTCTACGGCTTCCTGACGGGACTCAGCTATGCCAACAATGTGTTCACATTCAACATGAACTATCAGATACCGGGCGTAGGCAGCTTCGGAGCGGGAGAAGACACCTTCACCATCAGCGAAGTGCTGCAGCCGTAAGATCCGGCACGCACAATACATCAAGAAGGCCGCGCACCTGCTACAGGTGCGCGGCCTTCTTTGTATGCCCTTATAGCCGTAGAAGATGAGAACCTGCCGCAAGCTGCATCTAACTTCTGCAACGGGATATGGCCGCTCTCAACAGACCGGGCGGCCTGCCATGCCGACAGACCGCCCGGTTAGAATACATAATGCATGGGAGCATGCTTACTTCAGCACGCCCAGCTCCCTGCCCACCTTGATAAAGGCGGCAATACACTTGTCGAGGTGTTCGCGCTCGTGTCCGGCCGAGAGCTGCACGCGGATGCGGGCCTGCCCCTTCGGCACTACGGGGTAATAGAAGCCCGTGACATAAATGCCCTCCTCCTGCATCTTCTGCGCATAGACTTGCGAGAGCTTGGCATCATAGAGCATCACAGCGCAAATGGCGCTCTGCGTGGGCTTGATGTCGAAGCCGGCGGCCAGCATCTTCTCGCGGAAGTAGTTGACGTTCTCCACCAGTTTGTCGTGCAGGGCATTGCTCTCCTTGAGCATCTTGAATGTTTCCAGTCCCGCTCCCACAATGGCCGGAGGCACCGAGTTGGAGAAAAGGTAAGGACGGCTGCGCTGACGCAGCATGTCGATGATCTCCTTGCGTCCGGTAGTGAAACCGCCCATGGCACCGCCAAAAGCCTTGCCCAGCGTACCCGTGTAGATGTCCACGCGACCGTAGGTGTTGAAAAACTCGCTCACACCGTGGCCGGTAGGCCCAACGACGCCGGCCGAGTGGCTCTCGTCCACCATCACCAGGGCGTCGTACTTCTCGGCCAAGTCACAGATCTTGTCAATCGGAGCCACGTTGCCGTCCATGGAGAACACGCCGTCCGTCACGACCACGCGGAAGCGCTGTTCCTGTGCGGCCTGCAGCTGGCGCTCCAGATCCGCCATGTCAGCGTTGGCATAGCGGTAACGCTTGGCCTTGCACAAACGTACGCCATCGATGATGGAGGCATGATTGAGCGCATCGGAAATGATGGCGTCATCGGCTGTCAGCAAAGGCTCGAACACCCCGCCGTTGGCATCAAAGCAGGCGGCGTAGAGGATGGTGTCGTCCGTCTTGAAATAGTCGGATATGGCTGCCTCCAGCTCCTTGTGTACATCCTGCGTACCGCAGATGAAGCGTACGCTCGACATGCCGTAACCGCGGCGGTCCATCATGTCCTTCGCAGCCTTGATCAGACGCGGGTGATTGGCCAGCCCGAGGTAGTTATTGGCGCAGAAGTTGAACACCTCCCTGCCGTTCACACGGATGGCGGCCTGTTGGGGGCCTTCAATGAGGCGCTCTTCCTTATAAAGCCCGGCCTCGCGGATCTCAGCCAGCTCTTTTTGCAGATGTTCTTGGAATTTACCGTACATAATATAATGCAATAAAAAGGATTGTCATTAGGCAGGAGCAAAGTAACGGTTTTTTCAGCATATATCCCGACACGCGGTAAAAAGAAATTCATAAATGTATTGCCGCTTCACATGCGTTGCGCTACCTTTGCATAAGTCAGGCGGCGGCTCGGCCATTGAACCGGACTTCATGGCGCTCGCCTTGCACTGACTTTGCATAAGTCAGGCGGCGGCTCGGCCATTGAACCGGGCTTCATGGCGCTCGCCTTGCACTGACTTTGCATAAGTCAGGCGGCACTCCAGCCATTCAGGCAAGCTCCGCCACGCCTGTTATTAAAGTCTCGCATTCTCTAATTCCTGCTTACGGATGAAAAATATACTCGTCATCGGAGCCACGGGCCAGATAGGTTCCGAACTCACCATGAAGCTTCGCGGCATCTACGGAAACGACCACGTAGTGTGCGGGTGCATACCCAGCGCCATGCCCAAGGGCGAACTCCGCGAGAGCGGCCCCTACGAAATCTGCGATGTGACAGACGGCGAGCAGATCGCCACTGTTGTGCTCAAGCACAACATCGACTCCATCTACAATCTCGCTGCCCTGCTTAGCGTAGTGGCCGAGGGAAGGCCTCAGCTTGCCTGGAAAATCGGCATCGATGGGCTGTGGAACGTGCTGGAGGTGGCCCGTGAGCACCACTGTGCCGTATTCACTCCCAGCTCCATCGGCTCTTTCGGCCCGGAAACCCCACCGGACCACGTGCCGCAGGACACCATCCAGCGCCCGCGCACCATCTATGGCATCTCCAAAGTGACGACCGAACTGCTATCCGACTACTACCACCGCAAATATGGCGTGGACACACGTTCCGTACGCTTTCCCGGCCTGATCTCCTATGTGACACCGCCGGGCGGAGGCACCACCGACTATGCTTGCGACATCTACTACAGCGCCGTACGCGGTGAGAAGTTTGTATGCCCTATCTCCAAGGGCATCTATATGGACATGATGTACATGCCCGACGCGCTCCGCGCCGCCGTCGAACTGATGGAGGCCGACTCGTCCCGGCTCGTACACCGCAATGCCTTCAACATCGCCGCCATGAGCTTTGACCCCGAAGGCGTGCTGGCCGCCATCCGCAAACACAAGCCCGAATTTGAGATGGTCTACGATATCGACCCGCTCAAGCAAGCCAACGCTGACTCCTGGCCCAACAGCCTCGACGATGTGGCTGCCCGTCAGGAGTGGGACTGGAAACCGGAGTATGACCTCGATGCCATGACCACCGACATGCTGGCCAAGCTCCGCCAAAAGCTGATCCACTGAACCCATGTATAGGGTGAGCAACCCTGAAACGGCGGAAGTCCGCGATTCCCTGTAGGAATCGCGGACTTCCGCCGTTTCAGACCCTGCCGCGCCACCACAGCCGGCAAGGCATGCAGAATACAAATAATTATTCATTTCGCCATCTTTTACATAATATTTCCGCAAAAATGTTCCAACAACAAGAGATTTGTATACTTTTGCAGCAACACCATACAAAAACTGTAGCGCCGTGCAGTAACGGACTCGACTGCCCGGACAGCGTATTTTGATGAGTCCCCCTACCATTCCCATCATGAGAAAAAGCATACTCCTCCTTTCCCTGCTGGCCACTGCCGCATCCGCGCAGAAAGTAACCCTCCTGCCTAACCCCTCCGAGAATATGTATATGGGTCTGGGCATCTCCGCCAACGGCAAATACATCTGCGGCACGGACATGTATCAGGGCATGTTCATCGCTGACTGGCAGAGCGGCCAGATCGTGTCCGCCGCCACTACAGACGATGCATCCGGCGCAGAGTTGCGCAGTGTAAGCAACGAGGGGCTGGCCGTAGGCTTCGATGGCCCCGCCATAACCTTCGACCTGAACGGTACTCGAACGGCGCTCGACGAGCAGGAAAGCATGGCCGAAAGCATCACCCCCGACGGCAAGTATATCTGCGGATGCATCATCCCCAACAGCTATACCAACAATGCCTGCCTCTGGACACTGGGCGGAAACGGATATGCCAAGACCTCCCTGCCCGAACCGCGCGATGAGGCACTCGGCTACAAGACACGCGGTAGCAGCGCCCGCCTCATCAGCAGCGACGGCACCACCCTCATCGGCGATGTGACGGACGAGATGTCCACCTTCCCCGCCTGCGCCTGGTTCCAGAACAAAGACGGACAGAGCTATTCCGTCTATCCCATCTCGCGCCGTTTCTTCCAGAACAGCAAGGTGGAGGGTGACAGACCCTATCAAGAGTTCTACGCCACAGGCATCAGCTCCAACGGGAAGTGGGTGGCCATGCAGCTTGTGGAGACCAGCACGGGAAACAGCCGTATCGGGCGCTACAACATTGAGACCGATTCGCTCGAAGTGGCTGAAGTCGATTCCTCTTCAGAAGATTTTGGTGCTGGCAGCGCCATCTATACAAGTAAAATCGCTGACGACGGCACCATGCTGCTCTTCACCCAGTCCGGCATGATGAACCGCAAGGCGGGCATTTGGAAAGCGGGCGACACCTACCCCGCCCTGCTCTCTAAAAAGTACGCCGCCGCCCCCGAGCTGGCCGCCTTCGACGAGGCCGGCTTCCACGTTGCTACGGACATCACACCCGACGGGAAGTACATCACGGGCTTTGGGGCCGATGCCGAAACCGGCTATTATGAGACCTACGTGCTCGACACTGAAGCCCAGCCGACTTCCATAGAAAGCATCGGAAGCGGCCAACCAACCAACGGGAACCATGCGGCCAGCGGAAACGGCACCTATTACAACATCAGCGGCCAGCGTGTGGCCACCCCGGCAAAGGGCATCCACATCATTGTCAACCCTACCGGCAAGGGGCGTAAGATTATCGTCAAGTAAGGCGCATCTCCTGCAAGGCACCTACCCCTTATGGCGGAAGTTCACTACCTGTATAACCATCCAGTCCGACACAGTAACAGACTCAACTGTCCGGACCGGTATATTTCCAATGAGCCATCATCCTCTTTTCCATGATGAGAAAAACGCTACTCCTCGTCTCACTCGCCTCTGTCAGCGCCGCAGCCCTGGCACAGAAAGTAACCATCCTCCCCAACCCCTCTGACAACATGTACATGGGGCAGGCCATCTCCGCCAACGGCAAGTACATCTGCGGCACGGACATGAACGAAGGCATGTTCATCGCCGACTGGCAGAGCGGGAAGGTCGTGTCCGCCGCCACCTCCGATGAAGGCATGGGAGCCGAGTTGCGCAGTGTCAGCAACGATGGCGTGGCCGTAGGCTACGACGGCCCGGCCGTAACGTTCGACATGAACGGCACGCGCACCGCTCTTGACGAACAAGAGAGCATCGCAGAGTCCATTTCCGCCGATGGCAAATACATCTGCGGCAGCATCTACCTCACCGGCTACACGACCCAAGCCCAGTTGTGGGTGCTGGGCGACAACGGATATGCCAAGGCCAGCCTGCCCGAACCGCGCGACGCCGCCCTCGGCTACGAGACGCGCGGCAGCAGCGCCCGCCACATCAACGCCGACGGCACCACCATCATCGGCTATGTGACTGACAAACTGTCTTCCTATCCCGCCTGCGCCTGGTACATGAACAAGGACGGGCAGAGCTATTCCGTCTACCCCATATCGCGCCGTTTCTTCCAAGCCAGCAAGACCGGCGACTCCAGACCTTACGGGCAGTTCTATGCCACGGGCGTCAGCTCCAACGGGAAATGGGCTTCCGTCCAACTGGTCGAAGCCGCAACCAGAAGCAGCCGCATCGGGCGCTACAACCTCGAGACAGACTCGCTCGAAGTGGCAGAGTTCGACCCCTCTTCTGACAGCTTCACCGGCGTGACCATCTATACGAGCAAGATCGCCGATGACGGCACCATGCTGTTCTTCACCCAAGACAGAAGACGCAGCCGCAAGGGAGCCATCTGGAAAGCCGGCGACACCTATCCCGCCTTGCTCTCTGAAAAATATGCCGCAGCCACTGAGCTGGCCGCCTTTGACGAGGCCGGCATGAACGTGCCCATGGACATCACCCCGGACGGCAGATACATCACGGGCTTCGGGGTCAACGCCGAAAGCGGCAGCTACGAGACTTACGTGCTCGATACGGAGTCGCAGCCGACTGCCATCGAGGATGTGAAGACTGACAACCCCGGCGATCAGACCCAAGGGGCAGACTCTTACTACACCGTCAGCGGCCGGCGTGTGTCCGCCCCGGTCAAAGGGGTCAACATCGTGGTCAATCCTGCCGGCAAGGTCCGCAAGATCATCGTGCGGTAAAAGCTTTCCACCAAGAGTCGCCTGAAAGGCGAAAGACATCATAAAGAGTGGAAAAAAGGGCGGCCACCAGCGGCCGGGCGGCACCTGCTGTCCCCGTTCCTTCTCCACCTCTATACAAGCCTGCAACGCGGGGTAAAGACGAGAACCTCTCAAATCTTTACCCCGCGTTGCGGGCTGTATCAGTATTTGTGCAGGGGGCGGAAAGCTACGGTGTCAGAATCCATAGATCCACGGCAGCGCCAACACCATCACCAGACCGATGGCCACCTGCAGGGGGAAGCCTACCTTGATGTAATCAGCCGGCTTGTACCCACCCGCCGACATAACCAATGCGTTGGGTGGGGTGGAAAAGGGCGAGGCGAAGCACATGCTCGCCGCCACCGTAACAGCCATGAGCATGGGCACCGCGCTAACGCCCTGCGTCTGTGCCGCAGCCAGGGCGATGGGGGCCATCAGAACCGCCGTCACCGTATTGGAGATGAAGAAGGACAGCAACGAGGTGGCCACGTAGATGGCCGCCAGCAGCACATAAGGCCCGTAACCGCCCACCGCGCTGACCAGTCCGGAGGAGATAAAGGCCGACGCGCCGGTTTTCTCAAGCGCCGTGGACATCGGCAGCATAGCCCCGAAGAGGATGATGCTCTCCCAGTTGATCGTCTTGTAAGCCGCCTCTACACTCCGCAGGCAACCCGTGAAAACCATGGCCACCGCCGCCAGCATGACCGCCGTAACCGGGGCCACGGGTATGAAGTCAAAAGCCATTGCAGCCACCATCAGCAGCATGATGACCGCCGCTATCGGAGCTTTGTAGTCGAGCGTCACCTTCGCCGCCTGTTCCTGAGGCTGCCCGATCACCACCCATTCATTGCCGTCAAGACGGTTGAGGCGGGCGATGTTTTCCCAAGGCCCCTGCACGAGCACGATGTCCGAGCCGTGCAGGCGGCGGTTCTTGATGTTGTCGAGCAGGTAATCGTCGTGGCGGCGGATACCCAGCACGTTCAAGCCGTAAGTCTGTCTGAAGTCGGCCTCCCCCACCGTATGCCCCACCAGCGATGAGGAGGGCAGCAGGAGGATCTCCGCCATGCCCACATCGTAAAAATTGAGCGAAGCCTTGGCCTCACACGCCCTCACCTGCCGCAGCCCGTTCTCCGCCGCCATGAGGCGTATCTGGTCCGGGGCGCCCGTCAGGTAGAGCACATCACCCTCCTGCAGGCTCTCACCGGCCACCGCGTACTGCTCTACCTTGCTCAGAGGGCCACGCCCGCCGGCTGCCTTGCGCCGTATCTCGATAACCGTCACCCCATAGCGCGTGCTGACCGCCAGCTCGCGGAGCGAATGCCCCACCATGGGCGAGCCGGCTGCTACCGTGGCCCGCGTGAGTCCCTGCGCCACCTTGTACTCCTCCGCGAGCTGCTCCAGGGTCTTGCCGCCCCGCGTTGCGCTACGCCCCTTGCGCTCTTTCAGAAAACGGCGCGACAGGGGGATCAGCACCACCGTACCCACTGCGATGCAGATAACGCCGACCGGCGTGAAGGAGAAGAAGCCCAACGGCTCATACCCCGCACCGACCAGCGCGTCACGCACGATCAGGTTGGGCGGCGTGCCGATCAGCGTAAGCATACCTCCCATACTGCCGGCGAAGGCCAGCGGCATGAGCAGCCGCGAAGGGGCGATGCCTGCCCCTCGGGCCAGACTCACCACGATGGGCAGCATGAGCGCCACCGTACCCGTATTGCTCACGAAAGCGCCGACAAAGGCCGTCGTGAGCATGAGCAATACGAACAGCCGCGTCTCGCTCTTGCCCGCCAGCCCCAGAATACCTGTGCCCATCTTGCGGGCCAGCCCCGTACTGAAGATGCCACCGCCCACAATGAACAGGCCCACCATCATGATGACAATGGGGTTGGAAAAGCCCGTAAGCGCCTCCTCTGGCGTGAGCACACCGGTAAGCACCAAAGCCAGCGCGGCGCAGACGGCCACAAGGTCGGAACGTATGCGTCCGCTCACAAAGAGTATGGCCGATACGACAAGAATGATGAGTGTAGGGGTCATAATGGCAGTAAGATGTAGTAAAATGAAGGGGTAGGGAAGGAGCGCCAAACGGACGCGCCCGGTTGATGGTGTAAAGTTACTCTTTTTCCGCCATTTGGCCAACGTCCTCGCAGCCCCACCGCCACTCTGGCACAAAGACCGGCAGCGGTTTTTCAGGGAATGACGCATGCTGTAAAGAAAGGGTGGGAACGCACATGACATTTGCCTGCATACTCCATTTATATATAGGCAGGCCAAAGAACTTGGGAACAGAACGGCACGCCGCCCCTTCACCTTCCTGCCTTCCGCCCCGTCAAACAACACTGACATCGGCGCTACATATGCACAAACCATGCAACATTATTCACAATCTCCCTGTTTTTGCAGTTAGCCAGGGCGAATAATGTATTTTATTACTATTTTTGCAGCCTCAAACGCATCTTCTTCAACTTAACTCACAGACACATTGGCCTATCCCCCAGAAATAACCGCAGCCGAAGCTGCGGCTCAGATCGACCACGGCGCACTCCTTGCCGTCGGCGGCTTCGGACCCGCCGGCTCGCCCAAGGTAATACCTCCCGCCCTCGCTGCCCGTGCCCGCAGTGAGCATGCGGCAGGCCGTCCCTTTCAAGTAAGCGTCGTGACGGGCGCTTCGATCGGAGCAAGCTGTGACGGGGAACTGTCACGGGCCGGCGCCATAGACCGGCGCATGCCTTTCAGCGTGAACGCCGACCTGCGCCGTGCCTACAACAACGGACAAGTGCGCTACATGGATCTCAACCTCTCCGACAACGCCTCACACCTGCGCCAGGGCCTGACCGGACAAGTGGACTGGGGCATCATCGAGGCCTGCGACATCCAGGAGGTGAGGGGCAAGCTGCGCGTGTTCCTGACGGCGGGCATCGGCATCGCCCCGACCATCTGCCGCATCGCGCAGAAGGGCGTGTTCATCGAGCTGAACACGTGGCACTCCTCACGCATCATCGGCATGCACGACATCTACGAGATAGAGGATCCGTGGTTCCGCGCACCCGTACGCATCACCCAGCCCATTGAAATCATCGGACTGCCCTACATCGAGGTGTCCCCCGAACAGGTCAGGGGCATCGTGACCACGCACTTGCCCGATGAGGCCCGCCCCATGGCTGAGGGCAACGACATCACCCGGCGCATAGGCGGACACACGGCGGACTTCCTGCTATGGAACATGCGGCAGGGCTATGTCTTCCCCGACAAGCTCATCCTGCAGAGCGGGGTAGGCAGCGGGGCCAATGCCGTA
>Cebus_capucinus_imitator_PRJNA485217_SSR118__coassemble_74_pt1 | contig 97831 bp, 77 predicted proteins | sample Cebus_capucinus_imitator_PRJNA485217_SSR118__metabat2_low_PE_012 | metagenome-assembled genome bin Cebus_capucinus_imitator_PRJNA485217_SSR118
GTGCAAGCCGAATGCAATGAAGCCCGCTTCAATTGCTGAGGCGCAGCCTGTCTTATGCAAAGACAGTGCAAGCCGAATGCAATGAAGCCTGCTTCGATTGCTGAGGCGCAGCCTGTCTTATGCAAAGATACGCGAAAACTTGAAAGTTCAAGTATTTTGCGGAGTAATAGTTGTCTGTAAGCAGGCCGGCAGCATACGGAAGAAAAACATCCCCCGTAAAAATGCTTCTGTAAACCTGCCCGGAGGCGGCTGCGAGAGGGTGAATATGGCGGCGAGGCTGTGCGTCAGCCCATGCCAGAAGTGCTGAGGTCGATGGAGTTGTTGTTGTCAGGGCTTGAATGAGAATGCCCCAGATTGCGTCATCGCTTAAATCCCCCTGTTGGGAGGAGAGGGGTATCTATGTGTGGAAGGTCTTGGGTCGCTTTCAGCCTTTTTTTTCGTTAAATCGGGTCTGTAGTGCCTTCTTTAAGTTTTCCGTAGGTTTCAACCCAAGTTTCCGACGGATATTGCTGCGTTGGCTTGTTATGTTTCCTTCCGTCTTGCCCAAGATTTCGCATACCTCATAGAGAGTCTTCTCAAGGATGACTAGACGGCATATCTCTATTTCTGATGGAGTAAGCTCTGGAAAGATCTCTGACATCTTACTCTTTTTCATTTCCTCCTCATCGATCATCTCCTTCACATTGCGTATGACGTTGTCACGTGATTTGTTGGTCAGCAAGTTAAGGATATTATGGGTGTGATTTGCGTCATGACGCTGTTGGGCTAGTTTGACGTAAGCCAGTACCTGCTCTTTTTCCAGTTTCAGTGTGCGGAGTATATCCTCCTCTTCCTGCCTCAGTTTCGAGTTTTCCTGGCTCAGGCGTCTGATGTCTTTTACGAGTATATCCCCCAGGGCCGTTATGACGATGATCATTAGCAGGTAAACGATGCTGAAACTTTTGAGAGCTTCATTTTCTGTAAGGTACGCGCAGGCCATGTAGGTGCCCATGGCGATAGCCCCAAGCAGGTAGGAAGTGTTCTTCAAGTATGCGAGCAACGAAAACATGATGTTTACGGAGAGGAGAACCATATTTCCGGTGATCAACATCAGATTGTAGTTCGTTGGTGAAAATGCGCAGAACAACATCTCGTTGCATGTGAACAACTGTGCCACTATCGCCATCATGCCGAATGTGTCGGGGAGAGTAAGCTTTCCGTAGGCGTAGATGATGAGAAGCAGTACAATGATAGCCGCAAAAGTTGCATTCAGTATGAGCGTCAATCCACTCTGCGGGCCGGTGATGCCACAGAGGTTGGCTGTCAGTCCTAACAGGAGGGATGAGGTATAGAGCGTGAATGTAATCAGCTGCTGTCTTCGGGGGAACGATTGGGTCTCTCTTATATTTAAGAATATCCTCGAAATGAATGCTGAGATGTGTCTAAAAACGGTCTTGCTTCCCATTTTAAGTGTCTTTTGCGGTACAAATATAACCTGCATTGCTTATTTAAGTGTAATTTGAGGGTGTTAAAATTAGGAGGCTGATTCATTCACCCATAAATTTGCGGCGTTGATTTACGGTTTCGCCATGAGAACTCGCTGATGGTTGGTGTCGTATTTCAGCAGGAATACGGGATTTCTGTGCAAGATTAGTAAATAGATTTAATCGGTCTTTGTCTGCAATCTGTTGGCAGTGACTAAACCAAGAAAAAGATGGAGGTTAGAACTCAAATATTGTGCGTCATATTCGCCATGCTGCTTCCGGTTTCTGCCCATGGGCAGTCCGACAGTGTGATGTGTTTCCGCTTTAAGCCGTCCCAAAATATGTTCTGGGCGGATTACAAGGAAAACCGCTTGGAGTTGGAGCGGCTTTTTGCTTGTGTGGAGAAGTACAAGGTCTCTATATTGACAGGAGAGATGCCGCTGTATGTAGAAGGACATTGTCACTCGGCCTCGACCGAATCCCGATGTCTCTTGATTGCCAAAATACGGTCCAACCGTGTAAAATCAGAATTGATCACACGAAAGGGGCTAAAGGAGGAATGTTTCATTACGAGAAACCATGCTGACGGAGGCGACTTAGTAACGGTGCGGATCACAGTTCCCGTATCGCACGGTGGGGAAGCGGAGGGAGAATCTGCTGCTGGTATTCAGGTGGCGGACACCCTGTCCTCCCGCCCTGTAACCAACGGACGGGGAGAAGGTGAGAAGTCACTTCCTGTCGTGGACGACCAGAAAGCCGCCCCGGTAGGCAGAAAGAAGGGAGGCATCCCCCTCGGCCTGCGTACCAATTTGTTACGTTGGGGGTCGCTCACCCCCAACTTGGGCATTGGGTGGCGTCTCAGCCGTTCATGGAGCCTGTTGGCAAACGCTTCTTGGACCTCATGGGGGTGGAATGGCAAAGACCGCCGTTACGCCCTTTGGGAGGTGGCTCCGGAAGTACGCCATTATATAGGCTGCGGTAAGCGCGGTTACTTGGGAGCGGTGTATAAAGTCGGACAGTTCAATTACAAGTTCTCCGCAACAGGAAGACAGGGCGATATAATGGGCGGCGGCCTCACAGGCGGATATCAGTTCGATCTTAACCGCTCACTGTCACTCGATTTCGGTGCAGGAGTGGGGTATCTCCGTGTTGACTATGACAAATATGCGGTCATCGATGGTGTGCGCGTCAAGCGTGGGGAGGAAAGCAAGAATTGGTGGGGGCCTATCTCTGTCGGAGTGTCTCTGGTGTGGAATTTATTCGAATAATAAAGAAGGTTAAGATGAATATGAAGCAATATTTCATTGTGTGCTGCGGTTTGGGGTTCGCTCTGTCACTGTCTTCCTGCGTAAAGGACGACCTCTACAACACGCCCCATCCAGACAAGGGGGCTGTGGTGGTTGCAACCGACTGGAGCGGCAAAAGCGCCGAGGCCGATATTCCACAAGAACATATCCTTCGCATAGGAAACATAGAGCAGGCCGTAAGCGGTACGGTTCACGTCTTTCAAGCGCTTCTTCTTCCCGGCAGTCATGAGCTGACAGCCTATAATACGCCCGAAGGGATATCCGTGAGCGGCAATACCGCATCTGTCGGCGATGCCGGTAACGGACAGATCGATCCGCAGCCTGGCTATCTGTTCGCAGCGCACAGACCCCTGACGGTTGTGGCGGATGATACCTTGCATGTCACCGCTGCGATGAGGCAATATGTAAGACGGCTGGACATCGAACTGAAGGTTTCTGAAGGCGACTATGCCCGCGTGTCGTCTGCGGTGGCGACATTGAGCGGAGTGTCCTCTGCGATAGACATCACCACGGGCGAACGCGCTGCCACGGGAGTGGTTGCCTTCATGCCGTTTGTTCAGGAAGCTGACAGATTCACCCTGTTTTTCCGCCTGCTGGGCATAGCCTCCGGCACGCGGCAGAGTTTGACAGTGGACATCACTTTTAGTAATGGTGACACACAACGCGTTGAGAGTGACCTTTCCGAAGTGCTGAAGGACTTCAATGCCAGTACTGCCCCCCTTAAGCTAACCGGTGATCTCCGGCTTCCTGTCGAGGGAGGCTTCACCGGCAGTATCGAAGGGTGGAAAGAGACTGACGGAGGAGATACTGAAGCGCATTGATATACATACCCCAGGAATAATACCTCACATTAACTTTTTAGATCAATGAAAAAGAATGTAACAATCATGGCGGCTGCAGCCGCTGTGCTGCTGGCTTCATGCAGCAATTACGTAGAAGAGACTCAGGTGCCAGGCAGTACGGGCTCCGCCACTTTCAGTGCGGCGATAGACGGGCCGGTCACAAGGGCGTATGACCAGATGTGGGAAGCCGGCGATGCCATCGGCATCTCAGGCACTACCGGTGACAAGACCTACACCAATGTACAGTACACCACCACGGGCGGCGGCCTCTTTACTGTCGTAGATCCTGTGCAGACCATCTATTACCAGACCGATGACGAGGTGACTTTCACCGCCTACTATCCCTGGAAGGCCCTCGCCGGCGGTGCCACCACCATCAGTGCTGACACGTGGGCGCAGGCCGACCAGAAGAAGTTCGACTTCCTCTGGGCGCGGGCCAAGGGCAAGAAGGCCGCCCCCAACGTGGCTTTCACCTTCGCCCATAAGATGGCCAAGGTTGTGCTCACCATTAAGAAAGGCGCTGATGTCAGCTATGACGAGGTGAAGGAGGCCGTCCTCTCTTTGGAGGGGTTCAAGCACGAGGGCACCTTTGACGTAACCAACGGGTACGCCTCTGCCACCGGCAACAGCGGCGTGATGTGGGAGTTTGCCAACAGTGCCGACAATCCGGCATGGAACACGCCCACTATCGTCCGTGACGATGAAAAGCAGACTGTCAGCTACACGCTCCTCTTCTTCCCACAGGAGTTTGACGCTCCTCTCCCATTCTCTGCCACCCTCAAGGGGCGTCAGAGCTTCTCTGCCGCGCTTGACTTCAGCGCAGCCAACGAAGCCGCAGGCGGCCTGAAGAAGAATCGGTGGGTTTCCGGACGACAGTACAACCTCAGCGTCACGCTCCACAAGACGGGCATCACCGTGGACGGCTGTACCATCACGGCTTGGAACGAGGCTGACGGGGGCAATGTTGATGCGGAATAAGGCAACAAGAAAATACAATCATTATGAAACCAATAAAATATTTTATTCTCTCGGTAGCTGCAATGGCACTTGCGGCATGCTCAAGCGATGATGTGACGGATGATGGCCCGGTGGCGGCACAGGTGACAGCTGGAATCAGGAGTATACAAACAAGGGCATCGGGCATAGAGTGGGATGCAAACGACAAAATTGGCATCACGGCAAAGGGTGGAAAGACCGATTATGCAAACGTCGAATACACCATTTCTGATAAGGGCGCAGGCAGCTTCACAAGCGATAATCCGATTTATTTTCAGGATTTGGCCGAAGTTACGTTCACTGCCTATTATCCTTATAACAAGGATGGCGGAACATTGTCGCTCTCAACGGCAGCCTACTATACCTCAAAAAAAGCACAGAGTAAGATAGACTTCATGTTTGTCAGCGGCGCAGAAGCAGACAGGACTAACCCCAACGTGCAGTTTGTGGATAAAAGCGGAAGCGGTGGCACAGACGCACGCTTCAGGCACTGCATGAGCCGTATTGTGCTGAAATTCGTACAGGGTGATGACACCGATCTGAGAGACATGACCGCATTTAAAATCAAGCCTCTGAAGTTTAACGGCACATTCAACACCGCCACTGGAGAAGCGAAAGCAACTGGTGACAGTGCCAGTGAACTTGGTATAAACGGCATTAGCCCTTATTTCAGTGATACTTATGAGGCGTCATTCATCCTCTTCCCACAAAAAGTGGCAGACGATAAACTCAACCTTGAGCTGACTCTGGAAGGACAGACTTACAAGGCAACGCTCAGCATTCCCTCAGAGGGCACTGGCTTGGCTTCCGGCATGAGCTACGTTTACACCATCAAGGTCAATAAGACCGCGATAAATGTGAGCAACGCAGAGATTGCACCGTGGACTGATGGCGGCAGCTTCGACGGCACGGCAGAAATGTAAACAGTGACACAGCCACCGCCGTGCGCTATGCGTAAAGCACGGAGGTATGCCTATAATATAAAGGTGTAACGGGCGGGGTCGCACCCGCCGGTGGCACACGAATAATCAATTGTAAATTTGAAAGCGAAACAATGAAAAAGAATCATATCAAACTGAAGAGCATCCTTTTTGCGGCATGTTGCCTGACGGCAATGACAGCCTTTGCAGGCTGCAACGACAATAATGACAAGGATAGCGAGACCGGCATTCTGAAGCCTATCTCGCAGCACATCACCGGCAAGTGGAACCTCGAAACCAGCTACATGAAGCAAGACGGCAAGTGGGTGGAAAGCCCCATCCCTGAAGGACAAGGGCAGACCTACACCATCCGTACGGACGGAACCGTGGTGAGTGCCGTTACTGCCGCCGACGGCTTCACCACGCTCAAGGCGGGCAAGTGGACGACCGATGAAAAGGCGGGCACGCTGACGCTTGCCATAATGACCGTCGATGTCCTCAGCCTGGATGCCACCTCGTTCGAGATGGGCGACCACGGAAAGACCACCGACACGGAGACGGGTGAAGAGTTAGAGGGAGATTTCAAATGGAGACTCACCCGCATGGACGAAACGGTGAAGACCCCTGCCGAACAGCTGGTAGGCAAGTGGGTGTTCAAAAGTACTTACGAGAAGAAGGACGGCGAGTGGAAAGAATACAACCAGTATGAACCCGACGAAGCATGGGTGGAATACCGCGAAGACGGCATCGGGAAGAACTACTACAAGGCGGGCAACAAGGAATACGAGATGGGCGGCGGATGGAGCTTCAACAACAAGACCTTCCAAGTGCGCACCACGAAAGAGGGCAGCGAGGAAGTGAAAATCGCTTCTCCCGTCACTTTCGAGGATGACAATACCTTCTCGATTGCCTATACCGAATGCTACGACCCCGCTACCGGTCAGATTGTGGCGACAGGCGAGTTCAAGGACGTGTGGGTACGCTCGCAGCAGTAAGTAAGAGAATAGAGAATACCCGCAGCCACCCCGCGCGCTATGCGTAATGCACGGAGGTATGCCTATAATATAAAGGGGCATCGGGCGGGGCCGCACCCGCCGGTGGCACGAACGATAAACAAGGTAAACGGAAATGGAAGGAAAGAATATGGATACGAGAACGAAAAGGACAGACTCCCTCACGCTCCGCAGCGGCATGGGCCGCCTGCTCCTGTGGGCCGCCATTACCGTGCCTGCACTGCTCGCCTCCTGCTCGCAGGAGGAATTGGAAGGCGGCGGCACGGCGCTGCCCGCCGGCAAATACCCGCTGGCCTTCACCGCCGGCGTGGCTGAAATGCAGACCCGTGCCGTGGCCAGCAAGGACGTGTGGAAAGAAAACGACGCGATAGGCGTGCGCATGGGCAGCGGCACGGAGACTGCCAAGTATGAACTCAAACCGGACGGCGGCACATGGACCGCCCGGCCCGCCGATGCTGCCAACACGCTCTACTGGCAGAGCACCGCCCCGGCGGACATCACGGCATGGTATCCCTATGGGGAGCAAAACAATGTAGATATCTCCGACCAAAGCAAGGGCTTTGCCGGCTTCGACTTCCTGCGGGCGGAGGCTTCGGCGAGCTGCAACAAGCCGTTGGCCCTCACGTTCAGGCACCAAATGGCGAAAGTGACGTGCGTGCTCACCAACGATGCCGGCCTGTCCCTTGATGAATGGGAGAGTGTGGGCGTGGCTTACTACGGCGCCACCTCCGCCACCTTCACCGATGGCGAGCTGAAAAATGGAAGTGACGGGTGGATCACGCCCCAAGCCGACACCGATACCGAAGCCGGGAACACCCACGTGGCACTGCTCGTGCCGCAAGAGCTGGACGGTAAAACGTCCTTTATCCGCGTCACGGCGACGGTGGGCGGCACAAAACGTGATTTCTATTATACCCCCGCCGGCAATGCCGCCAAAATAGAGTCCGGCCAAGCCTATACCTACAACATCAGCGTGAGGCGCGACGGCATCAGCGTGAAGCAGGTGACGGGAGGAACATGGAACGACGGGGGTGAAACGCAAGTAACGAGTGTTACTATCAAGACCGACCTTTCCACAGCCAAAGTAGGCGATTTCTTGACCTCCGACGGCAAGTTGATTGAAATGAAGAAGGGAATGACGCTTTCCGAGGACATGAAAAAGAAGATTGCCGCCATCGTCTTTTGGACTCCTGCGGAGACCAATCCTGCCGGCAGACGGACTCCCGCCAGCCTGACCGATGACAAGATCATGGCCGCTGCCTTTCCCAACTGTACCCATGGCCTGGCCGTGTCGCTGAAAGATGTATCCACGGATATGACGTGGCAGCAGGATCTTTATAGGTATGAGAAAGTGGCCGATTTCCAGAGCGGAGAGAACTTCAAGCCCGCCAATAAGAATGAATTCAAATCCGTTGCCTCCGGAGACCAAGCGACCGACCCTATCAACTATGTCCTCGGTTATCAAAACACCCAGGTGTTGCTTGCCTATAATACGTATTGCACAAGCAACAGTAAGGCAATTTACATAGTCAAGCCCGTCGCCGCCCTTGCAGACTTTACGTCAACATATCCTGCCCCTGCCAACAGCACCGGCTGGTTCCTCCCCTCGGCCAAGGAGCTGCATATCCTCTGCTACAAGGATGTCGATAATGTCTGGAATGCATACGGTACTGATACCAGAGATCTTGTCAATGCCTCCCTCGACGCTGTCAGCGGTGATGCCCTTAGCAGTAATTACTACTGGTCCTCTTCGGAGCGCGCAGGCGAATGGAGCAGCCGTGCTTTCTACGTGAACTTCAGCCACGGCAAGATGGACTACTACTTTAAGTACGGCACGCTCTGGGTGAGGGCTGTGTGTGCTTTCTGACCTATTTACCTATTCAATCTATTTATCCATTTATCATTGAATGGTAGCCAATAGTAGAATCCCCGCTGCGCGGGTCGAAATAAGTAACTAAGAACAAGAACATAAAGACATGAAACGGAATATCCTACATACCTTGTGGCTGGCGGCGGCAGTGCTGCTGGCCGCCTCCTGCTCGCAGGAGGATATTTCCGCGCCCGGCACAGACGGCGCGCGGGCGCTCTCTATCACCGTCACCGATGGCGGCTATGCCCCGTCACAGGGCGGCAGGGAGAACAATGCCGGCAAAGACGGCCGCCCCGCCTCTGCCCCGCAGACCCGCGCGGCTGAGGACCTGACGGCCAACGCCACGGCCTTCACCGCAGGCGACCAAGTGGGCCTCTACGTGGTGAACGGCGGAAAGATAACGGAAGCCAACGTGTGCCTCACCGCCCAAAAGGCGGACGGCGCCGACGGCGAGGAGGCATCCGCGCTCGTTTGGAACGCAGACGAAGAGCTGTGGCACACGCCCGGCAACAGCTATTACCTGTACTACCCGTACCGGGCGGATATGTCGGCAGACAAGGTGACCGCCCCCGCAGAAGGAGCTACAGCCGATGATGCCGCCTTCTTCGCGCCCCTCATCTCCGCTTGGCAGGTGAAGCACGACCAGAGCGACTACGCCACAGGCTACACCGCCTCCGACCTCATGACCGCCACCGCCACGACGGGCGCTACAGAAGGTGGCAGGCTGCAACTCACCTTCGCCATGACCCACCGCATGGCACTCGCCGTCATCGAGCTGCCCGGCACGGTCTATCAGTTCACCAACAACACCGGCACACCAATCCCCGACTACACTGTCCCCTCCACCGCCACCTTTACCGGCGAAGCCCGGCCCTGCCGCATGAAGAACGGCACCTACCGCTACCTCTACAACCCTGCCACCACTACCGGCACACCGCCCTCCGCCCCTGAAATCGCCGGCAGCTATGCCGACGGCAAAAGGGACTTTGCCTTCACCCCATCGGCAGAGCCCGGTCACTTCAACACCTACAAGGTGGATGGCGGCAGCGAAGAAACCATTGGTACAAAAGAATACACCCTACAGGTAGGCGACTACCTCCTTGCCGACGGCAACCTGCTGTCCAAAGGCACCAAGCTTTCCGAAGAGCAGAAAGCCAATATTGCCGCCATCGTCTTTTGGACTCCTGCGGAGACAACCACTGCCGGCAGACAGACTCCCGCCAGCCTGACCGATGACAAGATCATGTACGCTGACTTTCCCGGTTGTACCCATGGCCTGGCCGTGTCGCTGAAAGATGTCTCCAGGAGTCGTATGTGGCAGAATTCGATATCGGGAGTGGCCGATTTCCAGAGCGGAGATAACTTCAAGCCCGCCAATAAGAGTGATTTCAAATCCGTTGCTTCCTATACCGATAAGACCGACCCTATCAACTATGTCCTCGGTTATCAAAACACCCAGGTGCTGCTTGCCTATAATGCGTATTGCACAAGCAACAGAATGGAAGGTTACATAGTCAAGCCCGTCGCCGCCCTTGCAGACTTTACGTCAAAATATCCTGCCCCTGCCAACAGCACCGGCTGGTTCCTCCCCTCGGTCAAGGAGCTGCATATCCTCTGCTACAAGGATGTCGATGATGTCTGGAATGCATACGGTACTGATACCAGAGATCTTGTCAATACCTCCCTCAACGCTGTCAGCGGTGATGCCCTTCGTTATCATATCTACTGGTCCTCTTCGGAGTGCGCATACGACAAATACAATGCCTTCGACGTGTACTCCTACAACTGCAACGTGAACGGATACTATAAGAGAGACTCGAAGTGGGTGAGGGCTGTGTGTGCTTTCTGACTCATTTGCCCAATAATGCGATACCACGCCTCGGAATAGCTTGACCAAGCTTGGGGCTGCACGATGTTTGCCGTTTGGGTGATTCCATAAGCTATCCTCCAACCTCACATAAAATCCTCTTCAGATGAAAAGCTTAAGCATCTTTTGGTTCGCCGCCTCTGCGGCCCTCCTGAACCTAACCTCCTGCGCCGGCGACGAGGAGCTGGCGGGCGGCGGATCACCCGTGGCCGCCCGCATCACGGCCGGCGTGGGCGGACCCGTGACCCGCGCTGTCGACAACCTGTGGGAGGCCGATGAGATCGGCGTGCATGTCACCGAGTCCCCCGCCAGCGACATGGCTGAGCGCTATCGCAACGTCAAGTACGCCACCACGGCGAGCAACACTGCATCGGCCGACTTCGCCGCCGCTCAGGGAGAGGGTGTCTTCTTCCAGGACGCCCTCGAGACGGTGACCTTCTCTGCCTATGCTCCCTACAGCTCCGGCGCACCTGACACCCTGCCGGGCGATGGCGCGGACGGCGTGCTGCGAGGCTGCACCTCGGATCAACCCACACGCGGGCATCAGAAGGCGTTCGACTATATCTACGCCTCCGGCGCGACGGCCTCCCGCACCGCCCCCCATGTGGCGTTCACAGGGGAGCACGCCTTTCGTCACGCAATGACGCGCCTGATCGTCAGGGTTCGGACCTCCGCAGACAACGGCTTCATGCCGGACGAGGTGGAGGGCGGTAGCTACAGCCTCGGCGGACTGGTACACGAGGGTACGTTCGACATCACCTCCGGCATCGCGTTGGCTGACGCGGAAGCCGTGCCGCTCGATGGTTGGTCGCTGACGGACCACGCGCTGGCCACGCCCGGCGAGACGGGGCAGCGCACATTCACCGCGATCCTCTACCCGCAGGCGGCGGGCGAGCCGCTGTCATTCACCGCCGTGATCGGCGGACAGGTCTATGAGGCCGTCCTCTCGCCCGCCCTCGAGGCCGGCAAGTCGTACACCTACACTGTCACCGCCAAGAAGACTGGACTGGCCGTCACCGGCAGCACTATTGACGACTGGGAAGTCGGCGGGGAGGAAGAGACGGACGCGGTGATGCCCACGTTAAAGACTATAGAGATGGGTGAAGATGCAGTCAACATCACTGGCGATGGCACCTACATCGTCTGGGGAATAGGAGGTGGAACGGTGACCATCAACGGTAATGCAACCGTGATACTCGATAATGTATCAATCTATCAACAGGAGACGGACGGCCATTGCATACTGATCTCAGGTGGAAATCCTACGCTGCTCGTCAGGGGGACACTCTATCTGCCGTTTCGTGATATCGTCCTGCAAAACGGAGCTGGTGTCACCATAAAGGGAGACGGTGTAGAGCAGTCTCGGTTGGAAATGGCTCTGTCTCCATACATAGGCGCAGAAAGCGGGGACGCATGCGGTAATATAACTGTCAGTGATATAAGCCTGTCAGCTTCGCCGTATGACTACAATGGATCATTTATCGGGGCGAACCCCAACTCGATGTGTGGCGACATCACCCTCACAAGATGCAAGCTGAAGACTTTATTTAGCGAAAACGTCCTCATCGGTGCAGCAGGCGGTTCAAGCGCGGAACTTACGGCATGTGGCGACATCACCCTGCGCGACTGTGACATCGCGGGAGACTTTATGAGTTCGTCCCATACCGCGATAGGAAGCGGTGCGGGAAATGTCCGGTGTGGGGATATCAGCATTTATCTGAAAGAGGGGCAGTCGGTCGATGATTTCCTCCAAGGAATCAGTATGCCTGAAGGCGCCGCCAAGGTCGGCACAGGCGTAGCCAATGAATACGGCACACCGTCAGTGGGCAATATCAATTGGTACGAACACAGCGGCGCACTGGTCGGCACGGGCGCAAAATGATGTTACGTTAACAACGGAGTGGGCGTGGAATGATGCCTTATCGGCAATAAGGGACATTCCCACTTCACCGTCACTTTGGGGCAGCTGAATTTTCTGACGAATGGGACGACTGCTGTTGGAGGGCGTCCGTCAGCTTTGCCCCCAGTGGCGAAGAGAAAGAAAGTATCAGGGTCTTATAGCCAGAGAAGCGGGGCATACAACCTGTCAGGTTTGTATGCCCCGCTTCTCTGGGTTGATTCAAAAAGCTGCACTTACTTGCCTGTATCTTTAGGCATGGAAGTGGAGGGTGTAGTACTTTTGGGGGTTGATGTCTTTTTCTTTGCGGTGGAAGGAAGGGCGTCAGCCGGCACGACTTCGGCTTCAGGAGCCTCTTTCTTTTCGTATCTGGCGAGCATGTTCTGCAGCTTGGATATTTCCTTGCTCTTCAGTTCCAGCTCATCGCCTTGGTTTCTGATAGTGGTGAGCAGAGAGTTCAGCTCTTCGTTGTCGATGTCGAGCGGGTAGCGGTCGTTCACACGGGTGATGAAGTCGCCCAAGATATTCATATAATTGGTAAAGGCGTCATAAGGCGAGTCATAGATGCCCCGGTAGCCTCCATAGCTGTTGGGCTTTGTACTCATGAAGCGCAGGTTGTTGGAGGCTTGCAGGTAGTCGAAGTCCTGCATGAGACGGCGGTCGCGGCAGATACGCACGCGGTCGGCAATGGAATAGAGTTTGTCGAATGCCTCGCGCTGCATCACATTGCCGAGCCAGGGTGACATGTCACGTTCCTCGTCCACCCATGAAGTGGGGTAGGTAACTGTCAGGTCGCCACACGACTTGACCTTGGCGCATATTTCAGAGGGAGTGCTGAATGTGATGCCCCGCTGCTTGAATTGTGCGGGGAGCGCTTTCATAAATTCCAGAATGTTGGAGGACAACGGCTGGAATATGCCCAGTGCGCACAGTTCCATGAAGATGTTGATTACCTGCTCTTCTTCGGGAAGATGGGCTATCCAATCGGCATAGGTGTCGGCAAAAAGAGGAAATTCATTCCAGGAAGAATCGTTGAAGCGATAGGAAATGTCTTCGGAGAGCGAGTAATCACGCAGTAGCAACTTAAGTTGCGGAGCGCGGTTGCAATTATAGACGAAGTGTGGACTTTTCCAGCCCAGCACATGCTTGGCTCCTTCGGCCAGCATACCCTTGAAGCCCATGGAGGACACCAACTCGCCTATGTCGTCAGAGTAAACAAGGCAGGAGTTCCTGAAGATTTTAGGCGTTTGTCCGAAGAGTGATTTGACCTTGTTGCAGAGGCGCTTGACTTCTGAACGGAAGATGGCTTCGTTCTTGAGGGAGGAAAAACCATGGGAATAGGGCTCCGCCAGAAATTCCACGCAACCGGTACTGTTTAGTTTCTGGAGCAGCTCTATGACTTGCGGGGCGTGATTTTCCAATTGTTCGATGGCGCAGCCTGAGAGGGATATGGCACACTTGAATTCGCCTTGGTTGTTTTCGGCCATTTCAATGAGTGCTTCAAGTGCGGGTACATACGAATGTTCAGCGGTCTCTGTAATGGAACGCGCATTCTCGTAGTCATCGTAATAATAGTGGTCCGTGCCGATGTCGAAGAAGCGGTAGCGCTTCAGATGTATGTTTTGGTGTATCTCGAAATATAGACAAACAGTTTTCATGTGTGGGGGGATTTTATTTGATGAGTTGGTTGTACACGTCATAAATGCGCTTGCCGACTTTCTCCCAAGTGATCTGCGCGACCTCCTTGATGCCTTCTTCCTTCAGGTATTCGTGGAGAGATTCGTTGGTGCAGAGCGAATACATGGCATCGGCCATGGCATTGATGTCCCAATAATCCGTTTTGATGCATTTATCCAGAATTTCCGCGCAGCCGCTTTGCTTGGATATGATAGAGGGGACACCGCACTGCATGGCCTCGAGCGGAGAGATGCCGAAGGGTTCGCTAACTGACGGCATGACATAAACGTCTGAAAATGCAAAAGCTTCATATACTTGTTTGCCGCGCATGAAGCCGGGAAAGTGGAAACGGTCGGCAATGCCTCGTGCAGCTGCCATATTGATCATGTCATTCATCATGTCGCCCGAGCCCGCCATGCAGAAGCGTATGTTATGGGTGCGCTGGAGAACCTGTGCTGCCGCTTCTACAAAATATTCCGGCCCTTTCTGCATAGTGATTCGCCCGAGGAAAGTGACGATTTTTTCCTTACGGCCTTCGTGTTCCTTGCGCTTCTCCGCCACCATATCCAGAATGTCTTGTGAGAGCGGGTAGACCGCGTTGTGCATGGTTACGACCTTGGCTGGGGGCTGGTGGTAGTGGTTGATGACAGTCTGGCGTGTGAGTTCTGACACACACATGATGCAGTCAGCATGATCCATCCCATCCTTTTCGATACCGTAGACGGTCGGGTTCACATGCCCGCGTGAACGGTCGAAGTCTGTGGCATGTACATGGATAACCAGAGGCTTCCCACTGATATTCTTGGCATGTATGCCAGCCGGGTAGGTCAGCCAGTCGTGCGCGTGGATGATGTCATATTCCTGCTGGCGGGCTATCACGCCGGCTACGATGGAATAGTTGTTGATCTCATCCTGAAGATTGTCGGGATAGCGTCCGGAAAATTCGATGCAGCCCAGATCATCTGTCAGCCGATAGCTGAAATCTGCGTAGATGTGGTCACGCAGGTCGAAATAGAGCTGTGGATCCATCTTGTCGCCTATGCGGTTTTTTACATAGTCGTAATCCACATCGCGCCATACGATGGGAGTTTCGCTGAGTCCGATGATATTCATGTAGCTCTTGTCCTCGTCTCCCCAGGGCTTGGGAAGGCAGAACGTGATCTGCACATCGGGCTGTGCGGCCAGACCCCGCGTGATTCCGTAGCTGGCAGTTCCGAGTCCGCCAAGGATATGTGGGGGAAATTCCCAACCGAACATGAGAACTTTCATAGGTATATATGTTTAGTGATGGCGGGTCGGGTGTCAGTCTCTTCCAAAGTGATGCACTGAGAAAGATAGTAGGCCGGACGACCTGCCACATTTGTATGAATTGGTCAATCTAAGGTGTTGTATTTTTCCAGCATTCTCAGGGCTCTTAGGATTCCGCTGACATTCATGGCGAAGGAGATGGCGCCACGGCCATAGAACGGGGGATTGCCGTCAAAGAGTTCTGGGATGGTGCCAATGCAATGATAGAATAGCTCATCCTCAAACCCGATGAGCTGGCGTTCGATGTAATTGACTCCGCTCATTTTATAGACGCGCAGGTATGCTTCCAGATAGAAGCCGGTAAGCCACGGCCATGCCGTGCCTTGGTGATAGGCGTAGTCGCGCTGGGCCTGTGGCCCGACATACATTGGGTTGTACCCGCCGCTTTTGGGAGAAAGCGAGCGTATGCCTTTGGGGGTGACAAGTTCCTTGGTACAGATATCGAGCACGGACTTGCGCTCTTTCATGTCGAGAGGGGAGAAGTCAAGCGCTATGGCAAACAGTTGGTTGGGGCGGACGCTCCAATCCATCATCTGTCCGTCTACATAATCCAGCAGGCTGCCGTATTCGTTAAGGAACACATCCTTGAATGAGCTGGCGGTCTTGGCGGCATCCTCGGCGACCTTCGTACTTAGCGCTGCGGATTCCTCTCCTCCGTTTTCGGCAATCATCTGCTCGAAGAATTTCAAAGCGTTGTACCATAGGGCGTTGAACTCTACGATGTAACCTGAACGTGGAACGATGGGACGCCCGTTGGCGGTAGAGTTCATCCAGGTAATGGCGTGGTCGCGTCCATTGGCATAGAGAAGGCCGTTCTCGTGCAGGAAGAGGTTGGGGTGCTTGCCGCTCCAGATATAGAAGATGATATCTCTCAGCAGTTGGCCGTATTTCTCGTAGCAGGTTTTGCGGGACGTGTATTTTGCGTATTGTTGGATGGTCCATGTGGCCCAAAGCAGGGTGTCGGGCTGTTCCATCTCATAGATGTCCACGGTAAGCGGCTCCTTGCGTATGAAATTGTATATGGCCTTGCTGGCAGTGGCCATGTAAAGCTCGAAACGTTCCGGTTCGCCGATAGCAAGTGTGAGGCCGGGCATGGAGACGAAAGTGTCGCGGGCGCGAGCCTTGAACCATGGGTATCCTGCCAGAATGTATGCCTCACCATCTTTGTTGACGCGGTATTGGTGGGCGGCGTTCACTAAACAGTGATAGAAACTGTCGCGATGGTCGATATGTGAGGCTTCTTTTTCGAGCAATTCATTGATCTCACCCGGCTCGATGGGAGCGATGCCGGCACTGAAAGTGATGCTTTCCCCTTTTTGGATGGGCATTTCAAAATAACCCGGTACGAAGAGGTCTTCTGTTTCCGTATAGCCGCGTTCACGTTCTTTGGTATAATCAAGGCCACGATACCAATCGGGTACGTAAACCCACTCGGCTTCCTTACTGGTCTGCATGTAGAGATCGGGGTAGCCTGGATAGAGGCACATGCTGATGCCATTCTTTGCCTTAGTAAATCCGCGGTTGGCCGTCCCGTTTTCATGTGTCCACTGGCGAACGCTCCTGAACGCCAAAAATGGGCGGAGTCTAAGTGTGGTGGCAGAATGTGCGTCAAGCAGTGTGTATCTGATGTAGATGCGGTGAATGGATGTGTCGAAGACTATCTCTTTTTTTAGCAGAACGCCTCCTACACGGAAGGTCCATGTGGGCACTTGCTCCCATTCAAAGCTTATGATGTACTTGTGTCCTTTGGGGCTATAGTTGTCCCCTTGGTATTTGTGCAACCCCAGATTGAACTCGGCGCCGTGCTGTATGACAGTCTCGTCAAGAGATGAGAGCAGCACGTGGTTCTCGTCATCAAGTTGCGGAACAGGGATAACGAGCAACCCGTCATATTTACGGATGTTGCAGCCTACCAGTGTCGTTGAGCAATATGCACCAGTCCTATTGGTAATGAGCATCTCCTTGGAGATGGACTCTTGTAGATTGGTCATTTGCGCTTTGTCGAATCTTAGATAGCACATGGCGGAGTGATGATTATAAGGTTTGTTTTGTCTTTTCTGTTTTGTTGCCAATTAGGGTTGCCAATCGGCACTCAAAAGTATAAAAAAAAAGATGAGCACAAAAGATTCGCATGAAAAAAATGAGGAATCTGCAAGCATTTGGCTTACAGTGTCCTCCAATAATTGTCATGCATTGGTGTATTTTTTACAAATGTACGCGTACCAACACTCTTCTGTCAACTTTGCGAATGGGAATCCGATACCGTCATTTGCATTGTGAAAAGCTTGTATGGCGTTGAATGTGCTCCTGCACTACCTCCCGTCAATTACGGAAGGATCGGTACAACGGAATGCTTGGTGAACGATGTTCGTTTCTCATGGGCAGGGAAAAGGTTCAATTTTTCTTTCGATAAATGTATTCTGACATTTTCCGTTTCCTGTCCGGTAATCGTCAGCCTTATAAAATGCAAGAAGCCCCCCTATCAGAAGACAGGAGGGCTTCCGTTGATTATTCAAATAGATGATCTGCCATACCTTTTGTTAAATCTCTTGCCCCCTTTTTCGTAGGACGACGGCAGAGCGTGCAGGCAGGTAGAGTTTGAGCCATCCCTTGCCGTCACGTTTAAGTAGTGGATCAAAATTGGTGAAGTGATGAATGCTGTCATCGGCCAGTCCATTTCCGCCGTATTGAACCGCATCGGTGTTAAGAACCACCTCGTAATCACCCTCCTCCACCATAAATCCATACCCCTCGAATGACCGTGTAGGAGAGAAGTTGAATACGAAAAACAGTGGGCCGTGCATATATGCCAGTACTTGGTCGCTGTCGTTATGCCATATTTCCTGTACCGGATATTTCGTGATATTTCCGATGGAACGTAGCAGCGTGATCATGCTACGATCGAAATCGCCTAAATAGTGATAACACAGATCGGGATTGTCTACGAGGTGCCATTGGCGGCGGGCGTATTTGTAACTCCACCCGTTGCCTTCTCGGGGAAAGTCGATCCATTCGGGATGTCCAAACTCATTCCCCATGAAGTTGAGGTAGCCGCCGTTAATGGTTGAAGAGGTGACCAGACGGATCATTTTGTGCAAGGCTATTCCACGGTGGACAGTACCGTTTTCATCGCCCTTGCGGAAGTGCCAGTACATGTCGGCATCTATCAACCTGAATATGAGAGTTTTGTCGCCAACCAATGCTTGGTCGTGACTCTCACAATAGCTGATGGTGCGTTCGTCCGGGCGTCGGTTTGTCACTTCCCAAAGAATGGAAGAAGGCTTCCAGTCTTCGTCACGCCGTTCTTTGATAGTTTTGATCCAATAGTCGGGTATATTCATCGCCATGCGATAGTCGAAGCCATATCCGCCGTCTTTAAAAGGTGCGGCCAATCCTGGCATGCCGCTGACTTCTTCTGCGATGGTGATGGCATGTGGATTCACTTCGTGTATCAGCAGGTTGGCCAAAGTGAGATAGCAGATGGCATTGTCGTCCTCATGGCCGTTGAAATAGTCCGCATAACTGTTGAAGGCTTCGCCCAGACCATGGCTATAGTAGAGCATGGAGGTAACACCGTCGAACCTGAAGCCGTCGAACTTGTATTCGGTGAGCCAGTATTTGCAGTTGGAAAGCAGGAAGTGTATGACTTCGTCCTTGCCGTAGTCAAAGCAAAGACTGTCCCAGGCCGTATGCTCATGGCGGTCACCCGGATAGAAGAATTGGTTAGGATCGCCGGCGTAATTGCCTAAACCTTCCACTTCATTCTTGACTGCATGGCTGTGTACAAGATCCATAATGACTGTAATGCCGGCTTGGTGCGCCTCGTCAATGAGTTGCTTGAGTTCATCCGGGGTACCGAAACGGCTGGATGCTGCAAAGAATGAGCTTACATGATAGCCGAAACTTCCATAATAGGGATGCTCGGCTACTGCCATGATCTGTATGCAGTTATAGCCATCAGCAATGATGCGGGGTAGGACATTCTGCCGAAATTCAGTGTAGGTGCCGACTTTCTCTGCATCCTGTGCCATACCAATGTGGCACTCATAGATGAAGAGGGGTTCCCGCTTGGGGCGGAAATGGGACTTCTTCCATTGGTATGGCTGCTCAGGCGCCCAAACTTGCGCACTGAAAATCTTAGTCTGTTCATCTTGTACAACACGCTCTGTCCATGCGGGTATGCGTTCTCCCTGTCCCCCGTCCCAGTGAATGGAGAGTTTATATAAATCGAGGTGGCGCATTGCACGGAGGGGAAGCTTTAGCTCCCAGTTGCCGGATTCTGATATTCGCTTGAAGGCGAATTTCTCGTTTTCTGTCCATCCATTGAAATCGCCTATCAAGTAGATGGCTGTGGCATTGGGCGCCCATTCTCGTAGAACCCATTGTCTGGCTGTACGGTGAAGGCCGAAGTAAAGATGCCCGTCTGCAAAGTCAGACAGGCTTTTTTCCCCCCTTGTCAGCTGGTTTATTTTATAGAGCGCGTGTTCATGCCTTCCCTTGATGGCTCCTTCAAAAGGTTGTAGCCATGTATCGTTCTTTACAATTTTGAGTTGCGAGGAAGTTGCGGTGTGCAGGTCTCTCATGGAGGCTGGGACTGACTTGTACCCATTCTGGTGTGTACTGGACTTTCCGCTTTTCGTGGCGTTATCCTTTTGTTTGCTGGATTTCATGGGACTCTCTTTTTATGATATGTTATTGTACTACACGGTCGTTGGAGTATTCACCCTTTTTCGTTACATTTCCATTTGCATCGTATTCTGTGTATGGTCCGTGCTTGAGGCCTTCTCTGTATGTGCAGTCAATTCGGGTGCCGTCGGCACGTATCTCAACGGATTTCCCATCGCGCTTCCCTGCATGGAATGTGCCCTTGAAGCGTCCACCTGCAGCATAGCGAATGGTACCTTCGCCGTCCATACGGTTATTTTTCCATTCTCCGTTGTATTCATCACCGTTCTTCCACTTGTAGATGCCGTGCCCGTCCATCATGTTGTTTTTCCATTGTCCGGTGTATGAAGCGACTCCCTTCCAGTGGAAGGTGCCCTGCCCGCTCTGTTCTCCACTGAGGAAGTTACCCACGTAGGTGTCGCCATTGGCAAAGCGGAATGTACCTTCTCCTGTGCGCTCTCCCATGATGTATTGTCCTTCATATACATCTCCGTTGCGGAACTTGTATATGCCACGGCCCTCCTGCATGTCATCTTTCCAATCGCCTGTATAATAGTCACCGTCCGCATACGTGTAAGTGCCCTTTCCGTTTCTTTGGTTATCAGCCCATTGTCCTTCGTATTTGGATCCGTCATTCCAGTCGAAAATGCCTTTGCCGTTTTTCTTGTCATTGACCCAGTCGCCTTTGTAGTAGGCGCCGCTTTTGTAAGTGTAGGTGCCCCTGCCGTTTCTTTGGTCATCTTTCCACGCTCCTTCATAGCGGTCTCCGTTATAGTAGTACATGGTGCCTTGTCCCTCCTTCCGGTTTCTGTACCAAAGTCCGCTGTATCTGTTATTGTTTACAGCGTAGAAAGTGCCTCGTCCATTACGTTCGTTCTTGGTCCAGTTGCCTTCATAACGTGATCCATCGGATGCGGTGAATGTGCCTTCGCCCTGTCGCTGACCTTTGGTGAAAGCTCCTTCGTAGGTGTCGCCGTTATCATATTGGACACGTCCCTTGCCATTAGGCTTTCCGCCCGAAAGCTCTCCTGTATAGATGCCTCCATCCTTGAGGGTGCAAGATCCTACTACGATCTTTTGTGCGTTGAGGTTAAGTGGCAGTAAGGTTATGGATAGGAGAAGAATGATATTTCGCATGATTGTCCTTTTTGTTATTTTGGGTTGCGTTTTTCGCAGCAGAGTCCTATGTCCTGTCAGATCATAGAGTGCGGTGCAGGAAGTCTTCCGCTCTTTTAAGATCTTCAGGAGTATCTATTCCTATAGTTTCGATATCGGTGTATCCGACCTTGATGCGCAGGCCGGCTTGTATCCATCGCAGCTGCTCAAGTGATTCGCATTGTTCTAAATTGCTTGTCGGCAATGATACGATGTGCCTAAGCGTTTCCGTCTTATAAGCATAGAGGCCGATGTGCTTGAGGTATCTGTGGTGTTGGGGCCATTCGGTACGATCGATGCCTCGAATGTAGGGAATGACGCTTCGTGAAAAATAGAGGGCAAAGTCTTCATTGTCGAGCACGACCTTGGGACTGTTGGGGTTCTCTATCTGCCCGATGCTGCTATTGACGGGGAATGGTTTGACCAAGGTTGCGATCTCTGTTTCCGGATCATTGAAGCATTGGGCGATGGCCAATAGCTGCTCTTTGTGTATGAATGGTTCGTCACCCTGTACGTTGACTACCACATCCGCTTGGCTTCCCAGCTTGCTGTAAGCCTCGTAGCATCTGTCTGTTCCGCTGCGGTGGTTGGAAGATGTCATGACAGCACGCCCGCCGAACTGATGTACTACAGATAGGATGCGTTCGTCATCAGTGGCCACGCACAGCTCGTCAAACGCTTGTGACGTGCGTTCGTACACATGCTGAATGATGGGTTTTCCACCCAATAGTGCCAAAGGCTTTGCAGGAAAGCGGGTTGATGCATAGCGGGCCGGTATGATGGCGATAAATTTCATGACTGAACTGATATTTTATATGATTTCACCTGATGGAAGCTTGGGAATAAGGAGCGTCCGTATCTTTCCCTTATTCAAAGTATGCCTCCCCGGAACTCTTGGAATTGTTCTTTGTGTTTTTTTTGTTTGTAGGGGGTGTCTGCTCTTCTGTTGTAGATGTATTGTTGTCTTGCTCCTCTTCTGGGTCATCCCCTCCAGCACCTGCGTTTCCGCTACTGTGCCTTTGTACGTGGTCAACCGATTCAGTTGGAGGCGGAAAGTCTCTATTGGGGTCATACCCAAGTGACTTGTTAGCATATACCCTTCGCATGTACAGAGCCCAGACTGGCAGTGCTGTTGCCGACCCTTGCCCCAAGGACGTAGCATTGAAATGGATGTCGCGCTCATCTCCACCGACCCATACTGCCGTAACCAGTTGTGGGACGCAACCGACGAACCAACCATCCGAATTGTTATTGGTCGTACCCGTCTTACCGGCAATGGGACCTTTCATTTCATATTTATACCGCAAGCGACGTCCTGTCCCTTGATCGATAACTGCCTTCATCATATCAATCATATCATAGGCGGTTTGCTCGCTATACACCTCATTGGTTCGTGGGGTAAATTCGGCAACGATGTTGCCTTCACTATCCTCTATCCGTGTGACCAGCAAAGGAGCGCGTCTGATGCCTTTCTCGACAAAAGCAGTGTATGCCGATGCCAGTTCGGCTGTAGTGATATCGCAAGTGCCCAAACATAGAGGTAAGGACGGTTGCATGTTGTCGTTTGCGACGCCTAACGCGTGCAGGTCACGTACGAGCCCCTGGCCTGTTGGGTCTATTTGGTACATGAGACCTGCGGTTACCCAGTTGTTCGATTGACTGAGTCCCCATTTTAATGTGACCATAGAACCATACATCGCCCGGCTTCCGTTGCGGGGAGACCATCCTCCGAAGTCGCGTTGCACGTTGAGGATCGTGGAATGGGGAGTGAGTCCGCCTTGTAGCCCCATCGCATATACGAAAGGTTTCATGGTTGAACCGATCTGTCTGCGTCCGATGGTGGCCATGTCATATTGGAAATGTGAGAAATTGGGGCCTCCCACATAGGCTTTGATATATCCCGTTTCGGGATCGATGGACACGAGTGAGGAACGGAGATACTTCTTATAATAAAGTATGGAGTCTACTGGGGTCATGATGGTGTCCACCTCGCCATGGTACGAGAATACCGTCATGGAGGTGGGCGTACGGAAGGACTTGTCTATTTCTTCGTCACTGGCTCCAAGTTCCTTCAAGGCTCGATAGCGCTCGCTTTGCCTAATGGCGTGCCCAATACGCTTTTTGACATCTTGTCGGGAAAGGTCAGAACTGTAAGGAAAGTTCTTGGAACTTCTCCGCTCTGCTTCAAACTTTGGCTGGAGTGTACGGCCGACTTGGCGATAGACCGCTTCCTCTGCGTATTGTTGCATACGTGAGTCTATGGTCGTGTAGATCTTGAGGCCGTCCGTATAAATGTCGTAGTTAGTGCCGTCACGTTTAAAATTCTTTTTGCACCATCCATAGAGAGGGTCGTTAGCCCACATGACGGAATCCTCGTAATATTGCTGTCTTTGCCAGTCACGGTATTTCGATGGATCAGGCTGTTCGGCCATCATGATTCGGCGTAGGTATTCGCGTGCATAGGCGGCAATACCCTCTTTGTGGTCGATACGGTGGAAGTTCAGGGTCAGAGGCTCCTCACTTAGGGTGGCGCATTCCGTAGCGGAGAGTTTTCCGGCTTTCTCCATTTGTTGGAGTACGACATTCCTGCGTTCCCTGCACCTTTCCGGTTCTCTGACGGGGTTGAAATAAGAAGGATTCTTACACATGCCAATAAGTGTGGCACTTTCCGTAATGGTCAGGTCTTTCGGCGCTTTGCCAAAATAGACGTTAGCGGCGGTTTTGATGCCCACTGCATTGTGTAGAAAGTCGAAGTAGTTGAGATAGAGGGTTAGTATCTCCTCCTTCGTATAGTGACGTTCCAGCTCTACTGCGATAATCCATTCGATGGGTTTTTGCATCAATCTTTGCAGGGTGGTTTCAGCCTGACTGGAATAGAGTTGCTTGGCAAGCTGCTGCGTGATGGTGCTGCCTCCTCCCGCTTCTTTTTTACCCAACAGCCCCCGTTTGACGATGGCCCTGCCGAGTGCCCGTATGTCGATGCCGGAATGGCTGTAGAAACGGGCATCCTCTGTGGCAACCAACGCATCGAAGAGGTAGGGGGATATGCTGTCGTAGTCTACGAAGACCCGATTCTCACTTCTGGAGTAAGTGCCCATCAGCCTGCCATCGGCGCTGATGACTTGCGAAGCGTATTTACTGATGGGGTTCTGTAATTCAGCGATTGGGGGCATATAGCCCAGCCAGCCGTTCTCAATGCATATGACGCCGAGAACGGCTAAACCTACAATGGCTGCGTAGCAACTCCAGATTATCTTAAAAAAATTCTTTCTCATAAAGGCAAGGACATCATCCTTTAGTCGACTCTTTTCGTCTTATAGAATATTGGGATGGCATGTGGAGTGGAGTGGGTGGGAGAGCCGTTCCGAATTACGTGCAGCGGGAATGGTGTCTGAGACTGGGAGCGGGCTTCCTTCACGGAGCAAAGTTAATTTATCGCTTGTGTAGTGTGAAAAGAAAAACCCTAAACTTTTTTATTTCTATGTGCAACGGAGGAGAAGAATATAAGAAAGGCTGAAAGTCTGCAAGACAGTCAAATCCATATGTTAGTATGTTACTACAAGTCCGTCATATGCCAAATGGACATGAGGGGGAAGAACGGATTCCGTAGCTTTGTGTGTGCCCATTTGGTGTGAAATGTGTATGAGGTAGCTTTCGCGGGCTTGGGTTTTTGAGATGACCTGTAGTGCTTGCGCCAGTGATTCATGAGAGGCATGGGGTTCTCTGCGCAATGCATTGACAACAAGCACGTCGAGGTTTTTAAGCAGTTCTATTTCTGCTGGTCCGATAAGGCTCATGTCTGTGATATAGGCCATTCGTCCTATTTTAAATCCGAGGATGGGCAATTTCCCATGCATAATTCTGAAAGGCAGGATCTCTACCCCCTTGACAGTAAAGGATCTTCCAGGCTCTACGCGATGTAGCTCAATGTTAGGGACTCCAGGATACTTGCGCTCGGCAAAACAGTAGGGCAGTCTCTCCATCAGGTGCTTGCTGCAACCGTCTTCTGCGTAGATGTCAACGTGCCCGAAAATGCTATATGGCCGCAGGTCATCCAAACCTCCAACGTGGTCGTAATGCTCATGTGTGATGAGTACGGCGTCTATCTTCTTGAACGGTGGGGTCTGTAGCATCTGCTGTCTGAAGTCCGGGCCACAGTCGATAAGTATCCTCACCCCTTCGTCAGTCTCTAACAGTGATGATGTGCGCAGGCGCTTGTCACGCGGATCAGAGGAAGAACAGACCTCGCAGCCACATCCTATTTGGGGGACTCCCGTGCTGGTTCCTGTGCCGAGAAAGTGTAGTATAGACATCTCAACTACGTGCGTTGAAAAGTTAGAATTGTCAGTAGATGAAGTTTACTTCGGGCTTAATCTCTATGCCGAATTTTTCTTTGACATCCGAACATATGGCTTCGCTAAGGCGCTTGATGTCTTCGCCCGTTGCCTGTCCGAGATTCACCAATACCAGTGCTTGTTTGCTATATACGCCTGCACGTCCAAGGCTTTTGCCTTTCCAGCCACATTGCTCTATCAGCCATCCGGCCGGCACCTTGATCCTGCCGTCGGACATTACATAGTGGGGGATTTCCGGGAATGATTGTTGAAGGGTACAGAAAGCCTGTTTGCTGATGATGGGATTCATGAAAAATGAACCGGCACTTCCCGTTACTTGTGGATTGGGAAGTTTCTTGTCCCGTATCCCTATGACCAGCGTGCGCAGTTGGGATGCCGTGACATCCTGGGGCTTCATATGGCGATTTTCCAGTTCTCGCCGAATGGCTGCATATTCCAAATCAGGCGTGAACTGTTTGGACAGTCGGTAAGTCACATAGGTAACCACGCACTTGCCGTGCAGGGCATGCTTGAAGATGCTGCTCCGGTAGGCGTAATTGCAGTCCTCCTGCTTGTATGTACGCGTTTCAGAAGTCTCTACGCAGATGGTTTCTACACTGTCAATAAACTGTCCGACTTCCACTCCGTAGGCTCCTATGTTTTGTACGGCGCTGGCTCCGACCTCTCCGGGAATCCCTGACAGGTTTTCCAATCCGTAAAAGCCTTCTTCTACACACCATGCAACGAAATCGTCCCAGACCATTCCGGCGCCAACTCTTACTTTTACAGAGTCGGCATGATCTTCCACCACCTGATGGTCTTTAATGGCAGAATGCAGGATGATGCCCTTGAAATCATGGATGAAGAGCAGGTTACTCCCCTTGCCGATGTGTAGCCATTTGCGGCCTCGAAGTTCTGCGAGCAGAGCTTGTAGTTGTTCGGTGCGTTGGTATTCGCGGAAATCATCGCAGCGCACGTCAATGCCAAAAGTATTGTGGTGAAGCAGTGAATACATAGTAGGATATTATTCGGTTTCGTTTTTTTCGGTTAGTTAGGTCTGAGAAAGGGGCATGCATGTTGATGCCCTTTGGCTCTCGATGAGGGCTGTGGTTCTTTTCCCCCGGCGCAGTTGCGGACTTTTCGTTAGTTTTCTAATTTCTTGAGCTTCCATGTGTTGCCCTTGCGTATAAAAGTAAGGGCGCACCCCATTCCCCCCGAAGGACTGCATATCATGAGCACACGTGTACGTCTGTTCCCGTAGTGCTGTCCGTAGTTGATATTTGTGATGGTCCCTTGCGGAAGCTTGGGGCGGTAGTCTGGCCATTGGTTGACATCGAGAACACCTTCGATTGTTTGGAAGTTGTCGAAGTCGTGTGTTTTGAATTGGAACGGGTCTAATATGTGGCGGCGTTGGAATGCCTTGTCTGTTGCAAAGCGTGCGTAAAAGGTGTAGAAATCGCTGTTGATGTTTTTGCTGAGGTCGTGCTGTTCAATACGTGTCAATCGCCATTGTCCGTTTGATTTGGCAAAGTGGTACTGTTTAACGCGTTTTTGAGAAAGATAGACCCATTCCACCACCACATGCTTCAAGGCGGTGTCCTTTTCCGCGCTGATATCTTTTTCGCTGTCAAAGATCAGCGTATAAGTGTCAGATTGGGAATAGAGCCTATCATGTTTCCATTGTGATTCGGCAATGGGGTGATCCGTCCCGTCAATGAGACAGGCCAGAGGAAAATCCGTCCGCTTAAGTTGGAATTTTCGGTTACGCATGAAAGCGTATATGAAATCATCGAACAGCCCGTCAGCGGCTTGTGGCGGAGTGGCCAGACTGTCAGCCATGGCACTGTCGGTTGGGGATTGAGCGCTGGCAGAATCTTGCATGCTCACTTCTCGGATGGGCTTGTCATTGCGACATGAGCATGCAAGAAGCGTGGCGAGCACGCAGCTAATGAATGATAGGATTCTTGTCATATAAAAATAATAGTGGAGGCTATTGTATTGCGAAAATACAGCTTTTTAAGCGAAGAACATTGAATTGCCCCCCTTTTTGAGTGACCAGTGACGGCGCAGCCTGATAAAAAGGGGAGTGGAGTTTTTATAAGGTGCGAAACGGCGCTCGTTCTGAATATAAAAAATAAAAAGCCAGTCAGACTATAAGCCGGGTTCTGTACCGTACAGAATGGTACGGCGCCTGCCATTTATCCGCATGTACTGTCACCAGCACATTCTATCGTTCTACCCTCCAGCGTGGCATGTCCTGTAGATAGGACATACAATCGGGCGAGCCGCCCTCCGACGTTGGTTTACATGAACTTTCAGCTTCCGAGGTGCACAGCCCGCATGTCGCCATGCGGCTGGTGGGCTTTTACCCCACCTTCTCACCGTAGCCTCAGGTTGTTTGCGCAGGCCATTAAGTCAAGAACTGATTGACCTGTGCGTGTTGCCTGTTGGCTGTTATTTTCTTCTGCACTGCTTTGTCCTTACGGACAACTTCCCGTTAAGAAGCGGAATGCTCTTTGCTGCCCGGACTTTCCTCCTGCATCACCAGAATGCACGCGGCAGACCGTCCGACTGGCTTTTGTGTTACAGACCTGATCCTAAGATAGGTAGTGTTTGACAGGGATGCCTGTCAGCATGGCATTAAAACAAGAAGCTTCCCCATAGCTGAACCGTGCATTTGTCAGAGGCAAAATTACAGAAAATACGGCTATCCCATCATGCAATTGTTCGGAAAATGTTACTTTTGTCCCATTAACGCCTCACGGGCATTTACAAAATAACCTCAAGGATCTTAAGCATGAAAAGTCTTTTCATTCAAACGATGTTGGCTGCCGCATCACTTACCATGACAGCCCAGACGACCGTTCCCGGCAAGTATGTGCCGGCACCTGAAAATTTGGAGGCGCGGCAAGAGTTTTCTGACTCTCGCTTTGGCATATTCCTGCATTGGGGCATCTACAGCCTCTTTGCCCAGGGGGAGTGGTTCATGCAGAATGAAGATATAGACAATCATGAGTATGCAAAGGCGGCGGACGCGTTTTATCCCCATGCCTTTGATGCCGCCCAATGGATCTCTGCCTTTAAGGCGGCTGGAGCCAAGTATATTTGTTTTACTACGAGACACCATGATGGCTTCTCGATGTGGGACACCAAACAGTCGGATTATAACATCATGCATACCCCATACGGCAAGGACATCGTGCGCCAATTGGCAGATGAGTGCCACAAGCAGGACATGGGGCTTCATCTCTATTATTCCCACATCGACTGGACACGCGATGATTACCCTACAGGACGAACGGGTAAGCATACCGGTAAAGATCCTAAAAAGGCGAATTGGCCAAGCTATTACAAATTCATGAACGCCCAGCTTTCAGAATTGTTGACGGAGTATGGTAAGGTAGATGGCATTTGGTTTGATGGCTGGTGGGATCACGATCAGGATTCCGTGCCGTTTAACTGGCAGCTTCCTGAACAATACGCCCTTATACATAAGCTTCAACCGGCATGCATCATTGGCAACAACCACCATCATTTGCCATTTGACGGTGAGGACATGCAGATGTTTGAGCGTGACATTCCCGGAGAAAACACATCGGGATTCTCTGGGCAGGATGTGAGCAATTTGCCTCTTGAAACATGCCAGACTATGAACGGCATGTGGGGATACAAGGTGAAAGACCAAAATTACAAGTCATCGGAAGAACTCCTGCGCCTGTTGGTACGTACTGCGGCCAAAGGAGCCAACTTGCTGCTTAACATTGGCCCCCAGCCCGACGGCAAACTGCCTGCGACCGCCTTGCTGCGCTTGGCGGATATGGGTAAATGGCTGAACAGTCCCGCCGGAGAAAGTATTTATGCTACTGTGGCCGGGGATGTGGCGCAGGGCGACAGTGTTGTCAGCACGAAGAGCCGTAAGGATGGGACGCTCTATATTCACTTGTTATCAGGAAAGGCCGTTCCGACCTTGACCGTTCCCTGTGCCCAAAAGGTGAAACGTGCCTCGTCCCTTCTGACGGGGAAAAGCATAGCGTTCAAATACGACAAGCGCCGTCAAACGGTATCCTTTACTTTGCCCGATATGAAAGACGGCATGGTTGATTATATTATTAAGGTTGAGCGATAGGCTGATTCGATCTGGATTGCTTTTAAAGTATACTATATAAGTATGAGCATTCGCTTTTTGCTGCTCTTTTTTGTCTTACCCCTTTTCGCGTCAGCGCAACCCGGACGGGTTGCGCTGATTGCTCCACATATCAAGACCCTGCAGTTAAAGGTAGATGGCGATGTGGCACGGTTGCCCGTCATATCCTTGGGAGATAACGGTGAGCGTCTGGAGGTCTCGTTTGACGACCTTACGCACGAGTATGTCCGCTATACCTATCGGATCGAGCACTGCAACCCCGACGGAACGCTTACGGATGGCCTGTTCGCAAGCGACTATGTAAGTGCCATGGCAGATGAAGAAGTGATAGAGGATTATGCGAACAGCGTGAACACATCGGTACTTTATACGCATTATAAATTTAGCCTGCCCAATGCCCATGTACGTCCCCTGCTGTCGGGTAACTATCTGTTGACCGTCAGCACAGAGGATGAGGAAGGCGTACAGAAGCCTGTGGTGAAAGTTTATTTCGGAGTGGTTGACAGTAAAATAGGGATACAGACTGCCTGTACGACCAATACGGACGTAGACTGGAACAAATCTCATCAGCAGGTGGAGATGCGTCTGGACTGCTCTTCTTTGGTGTTGCGTGATGCGGCCGATGAGGTATGCACCATCGTCATGCAGAACCGACGCTATGATAATGCGGTCTTTCATTTGCAGCCAACTGCGCAGAATGGCGGCATTCTCATTTGGGAGCATGCGCCCCAACTGATATTTGATGCCGGCAATGAATACCGCAAGTTCGAGATGTTGTCTACGCGTTATCCCGGTATGCATGGTGAGAGCATGCGGTGGTTCGATCCATATTATCACTATGAGCTGATGTCGGACGTGCCTCGTAAAAATTACCTGTATGATGAAGATCAGGATGGATTGCGCATAGTTCGATGCGAGAACGGTGCCGATCCTGACACCGAAGCGGACTATGCCTATGTGCATTTCACCCTGACTTCCCTTCCTTATGAAGGGCGGAAGTATTATGTGAACGGACGTTGGGCGGATACAGGGCTCTCTCCCCAATACGAGATGTCTTATAACGAGCAGACTGGAGCATACGAGACGGTACAGCTGCTCAAGATGGGTTACTACAATTACCTGTACCTTTCCCGGGAACGGGGTGGTTCGGCACAAGGAAGAACTGCTGCGGCGGAAGGTGATTTCTTCCAAACGGAAAACGAGTATGCAGTACTGGCCTACTACAAACCGAGTGGCTCGCGTTATTGGCAATTGGTAGGAACGGCGACCCCCGTTTTTCGAGTAGCGAAATAAAAGGATCAATTTACCGTTTAGAAAACAACAGGCGTGAAGGTGTAAATCCTTCCGTCCTATATAAAAGATTTGTAATATGGCATTGAAGATAGTTTTTTTAGATGGATTCACCATCAATCCGGGAGATTTGAATTGGAAAACGCTGGAAGCATGCGGGGATTTGACCGTGTATGACCGTACCTCTCCAGCCGATGTCGTGCGGCGGATAGCCGATGCCGAGGTCGTGATTGTAAACAAGACAGTTTTGTCCGAGGAGCATTTTTCGGTTTTGCCCAAGCTGAGATTGATCTGTGTAGCCGCTACCGGCTTCGACAGAGTGGACGTGGCTTCCGCCCGCAAGCACGGTATCACAGTCTGCAACTGTGCGGGCTACTCGAGCCGTTCCGTAGCCCAGCTGGTGGCTTCTTTCATTCTCGAAGTGGCTGATAGCGTGGGTGAGTATGCCCGCTTGAACCGTGACGGCGCCTGGAACCGCAGTGAGGATTTTTGCTATACCATTCGTCCGCGGATAGAGCTGGTGGGCAAACGGATGGCTATCGTAGGGTTTGGACATATAGGCCGGGCTGTGGCAGATGTCATGCGACCCTTTGGCCTGAAACTTTTTGCGGTCAGCAGCAAGGGGCAGGAAGGTTTGCCTGAAGATGTAAGTAAGATTTCCTTGGAAGAGGCATTCGCCACTTGTGATATTGTGAGCTTGAACTGTCCTTTGACGGAGAACAATGCGAAAATGGTTAACGCCGGCTTGTTGGACAAGGCGAAACCGGGACTGTTATTGGTCAATACCGCCCGGGGAGGATTGGTGGATGAGGCTGATGTCTGCGAGGCTCTTGTCTCCCACAAATTGGGGGCTTATCTGGCTGACGTACTTGCGCAGGAGCCGCCAACTGCCTCATGTCCGTTACTGAAAGCGCCCCGGGTGTATCTGACACCGCATATTGGTTGGGCTACGCCGGACGCGCGCATGCGTATTTTGTCCATCCTTTCGGAGAACATACGTGCTTTCATGGCTGGAACTCCACAAAATGTGGTGAATTGACCCGTGATTGGAATAAAGGGGATTCATACGTAATATCACCGATAGAGAATCATACCTGATGTTTACTTTTGTCCAAGCTCTTGATTTTGCGGGAACTTTTGCCTTTGCCATATCAGGCATTCGTTTGGCCTCTGCCAAACGCTTTGATTTGTTTGGCGCCTATGTGGTCGGCCTGACAACGGCCATAGGTGGGGGTACCATGCGTGATTTATTGCTGGATGAGTCTCCTTTCTGGATGACGAATCCCATATATTTGATTTGTTCGGCATTGGCCTTGGGGTGGGTGATCGCCTTTCGCCGCTTCTTGGTCCGGCAGAACAACACGTGGTTCCTCTTTGACACCTTGGGTTTGGCCATATTTACCATCACGGGAATTGAGAAGACGCTGGTGGCGGGTTTTCCCTTTTGGACTGCGATTGTCATGGGAGCATTGACGGGCGCAGGAGGTGGAGTGTTCCGTGACGTATTCATCAATGAGGTGCCGCTGATTTTTCGTAAGGAAATATATGCATTGGCCTGCGTGGTCGGTGGATTGGCCTATTATTTGGGACACCAGCTTGGTTTGGGCAATGTCTCCAATGGTCTGATTTGTGGTGTCTTCGTTGTCCTGACCCGTTTCTTGGCGGTAAAGTACCGTCTCCAATTGCCGGTCTTGAAGCGGGAACTGTAGGCGGATGGGGAGAGAGTCCTCTGCCCTTTCTGGAATACACGCTGTTGGAGACGAAGAGAATGGCAAGTGAGGTTCTCTTCTACCGATTGTGTGTTATGCTTCACTCGTCCGATATAATGACCAAAGGCACGAAGCGGAAAAGCTTCGTGCCTTTGGTTTGTCTTTTTATTTCCCGCTGATATGGGAGAAGGCTTGATAGAGTAAAGGAGGCGATGTATACAGACGGCGGCAGTATATTGCCGCATTCTTCGTGGCGCTTGCAGTGCAGAGGCGGAGAGTTTCACAGCCTTTCCCGTCCGCCAAAGAGCAGATGGTCACAGGACGCTGCTGCCCCTGCGCATCATTTCTTGTGTGCTTCGTAGCGGCTTATCCTTGATCTCCACTACGAAAGGGGCGGAGGTGGCGCTAACCTTCGTCTCTTTATACTCGGGGCGGGCACCCATCATCTGGTCAAAGAAGTCCGGCATGCGCACCACCCGCTGCAGTGTGGCGTTGAACCGGATTGGCGGAATGGTCACGCGACCGGCCTGCAATGGGGCCACGACATATTGTGCCCAAACGAGCGTATAGTAGATGCTTTGTCCCTCGCGGACTTTTCCGGCTGTGCCCTGACGGTCAACAGGCAGTTGGCGCACCTTGCATTTGCCGTCTATGGAGATTTTTCCCTCGCATGAAGCGGAAGCCACCGGGGCTGAGCTATAAAGCACCACGGAGACAAGCATGCTGTCGCCGCTGTAGATGCTTGTCGGGTCGGTGAGTATGCGCACCTGCAACGTCTCCTTGGCGGCGGAGGATGCTGAGGCTAAGAGAGGGAGAAGACTTAAAAGGAGTAAGAAGAGTGTTCGCTTCATGAGAAGACGGGTGTTGTTTACGATGAATGGTCGGTAGGATGGCAGTACTGCCACCGCCTGCAGGGATACACAAGTTTGATGGGGGTGCTCAACTTTCAGCCTCTTCCAAGTCCTTGAGCCAGTCCTCGGCATTGGCGTCAGAGGGCATGCGCCAGTCGCCGCGTGGACTGAGCGAGCAGCTGCCGATCTTGGGGCCGTCGGGCAGGCAGGAGCGTTTGAACTGTTGGCTGAAAAAGCGCTTGTAGAAAGTGCGTAGCCATTTGAGAATGGTCTCCTTGTCATAATGGCCGCCTTTTCCGTTTCCGTCGAAGGCGCGGCAGGCCAGAGCAAGAACCTTTTGGGGGCGGAATCCGAACCGCAGGGTATAGTATAGGAAGAAGTCATGGAGTTCGTAAGGGCCTACGATGTCTTCCGTTACTTGTTGGATGTCGCCCTTATCGTCAGCGGGGATGAGTTCTGGGCTGATAGGGGTGTCAATGATGTCGAGCAGTGTGCTGCGGCTGGCCTCATCCGCCACATTGTCCGCCGCCCATCGCACGAGGTGGCGTACCAAGGTCTTGGGGATGGAGGCGTTTACTCCGTACATGCTCATGTGGTCACCGTTGTAGGTGGCCCAGCCCAGCGCCAGCTCGCTCAGGTCTCCCGTGCCGACTACGAATCCGTTCATCTGCCCGGCGGCATCCATGAGGATCTGCGTCCGTTCTCGGGCTTGGGAGTTTTCGTAGGTGAGGTCGTGTACGTTGAGGTCATGTCCCAGGTCGTGCAAGTGCAGGGTAACGGCATCGGTAATGCTGATTTCGCGGATGGTTACTCCCAGTTCCTTCATCAGATTGACCGCATTGGTGTACGTGCGCCCTGTTGTACCGAATCCGGGCATGGTGATGCCCACGATGCCCCGGCGGTCGCGCCCGAGGCAGTCGAAGGCGCGCACAGCTACGAGCAGGGCCAGTGTTGAGTCGAGTCCGCCGCTGATGCCGATGATGACGGTCTGTGCCTGTGTATGTTCAATGCGGCGGGCCAGCGCCTCGCTTTGCATGGATACGATCTCCTCGCATTGCGGATTCATCTCGTTGTCCGAAGGTATGAAAGGCAGGGCGTCGATGGGGCGTGTCAGTGTAAACGCCGTGCTGGCACTGCAAGGTTCCAGTTCTATTGTGCGCATCTGCCCGCATACTTCCATCTCCCGTGCTGCGGCGAAAGTGGTGTCCACACGGCGCTCTATGCGCAGCCTTTCCACATCGATCTCAGACACAATCAGCTGTTCATGCATGGTGAAACGCCGCGCCTGGGCCAGCAGATGCCCGTTTTCGTAAATGAAGGCACGTCCCGCGTAGACCAGATCCTGAGAGCTTTCGCCGTAGCCCGCCCCCGCATACACGTAGCCGGAAAGGAGTCTTGCACTTTGGCTCTGGATCAAATCCTGCAGATAGCCGGCCTTGCCGACCAGTTCGTTGCTGGCGCTTAGGTTGAAGATGATGTCTGCCCCTGCCAGAGCCAGCCGGCAACTTGGCGGTACGGCAGCCCACAGGTCCTCGCAAATCTCGATGCCGAAAGTACAGTGTGCGGTGGTGAAGAGCAGGTGGTTGCCCAAGGGGACGGACTGGCCGCAGAAATGAATTTCCGCCTCCTCCTTGAGCCGGCGGGATGAGCTGAACCAACGGAGTTCATAGAACTCCTTGTAATTGGGCAGATAAGTTTTAGGTACGAGGCCGAAGATCTTTCCCCGCTGGATGACGGCAGCGCAGTTGAACAGCATGGGGCCATACATGATCGGCACACCGACGATGGCCGTCACATTCAGATTCCGGCTGAACTCCATCAGTTTGAGGAGGGATGCCTCGGCCTGGTCGAGCAGCAGCTGCTGCGTGAATAAGTCTTGACAGGTATATGCTGTGATGGCGAGTTCGGGAAGACACACGATTTCTGCCCCCTGGCCGTCGGCCAGAGCCATCATATTTTCAATCTGTGTTGTGTTGAATGAGCAGTCCGCCACTTTAACATGGGGGATGGCAGCCGCTACTTTGATGAATCCGTTTTGCATAGTAAGCAGGAAGACCTTCTTGGATTTATAGGAAAAAGACAGTGGCGAACCCGGGTGCATGCGGATACAGGCTGGTGAAATGCCGTACATCACCGCTGCGAGCAGTGCGTACACTGGTGGCCGGAACTGCTGGGTCTTGGTCACAAAAAGGGCTGTACCAGTGATGTGATGAAACTCCGAGTAAAATAAGATTTGAGAGTCAACTTGCCTCTGTAATCCGACCCTACGCAAGCGCATATCGGCACGCCATTAACAAGCTGACGGATCTCGGTTTTCACGTAACTATTGATGAGTATCCCAATCTAACCGGTACAGCCTATATTTTTTGCAAATATACAGACATCTCAATCTGTGCCCAAACATTTCAAATAAAATTTTGGGCTTGGTCTGTTTTTTATGTTTTTCCGCTGATTCGCGTAGGGCAGTCGTACTTTCTTGCTACTTTTACGGCAAATGCGCCTGTCTGTACAGGCACTGTATACCAATCATCATGAAAACCTTACATTTCCAAATAGATTATCGGACAGCGGATGGCGGGCATGTGGAGTTGGCCTATTCGGTTGACGGAGGTCCTTGTGCGGTCGCCGTGATGCAGGCTGTCACTGATTCGTTGTGGCAGGCGTTTGTGGCCGTTCCGGATGATGTTCGCCATATCCGCCATGCCTACAGGATCGTGGCGGGGAATGGGGATGTGGTACGCGTAGAGCGTAACAGTTGGCGCCTTTTTCGTTTCAACCATCGTACCGATGTCTTTTTCTGTGATGCCTGGGCAGATCATGCACTGCCCTATTGGTATCACCGCAGCGCTTTCGCACAGAATGTGATGCTGCCGCGCCATGCTGAGGCGCTGCATCTCGAAGAGCCCAGTGCGTCCTGCATGTTGCTGCTTTGTGCGTGTCCGCCAACGGACGGGCGCAGGTGGGCGGTAGTCGGCGATGCTCCCGACTGGGGGGAGTGGGATGTCAGCAAGGCGCGGATGATGCGCCGGGCGGGGACTTATGAATGGGTCTTGCCCATAGCGAGGGCGGACTTTGACCGTCAGGTACAGTACAAGTACCTGCTTGTGGATCCTGTGGATGCCCGGAAGATGGAATGGGAGGAGGGCGGAAACCGCCGGCTCTACGCAGCCGGCGTTTCGGGTCGTGCTTCGCTGGTACGGCAGGATGAGATGCCCGTGACCCGGATGCCCGCCTGGCATGGGGCGGGCTGCGTGACCCCCGTTTTTTCATTGCGGAGCGAGGGCAGTCTGGGCATCGGCGATTTCGGCGACTTGCGCGTGTTCGTGCGCTGGGCCGCTGAAGCCGGCATGTGTGCGGTGCAGCTGTTGCCCGTCAATGACACCACCCGGACTGGAGGATGGCGCGACTCCTATCCTTACAATGGCATATCGGTCTTTGCGCTGCATCCTATATATATTGATGCGCGTGAGTGGAAGCGGAGCAAGGCTTATGAGAGTGTGCGCGAAGAGGGGAGATGCCTCAATGCCCTGCCACAGCTGGACTATGAGAAGTCTTTTGCTCTCAAGTTGCGCTTTTTGCACTTGCTGTTCGTTGAGATCGGCCGTACGGTTCTGAAAAGTCACGGTTACAGGCAGTTCATTTCCCGGTGTGCCGGCTGGTTGGACGACTATGCGCGTTTTTGTGTCCTGCGCGACCATTATGGCACCGCCAATTTCCGTTCTTGGCCGCAGAACGTGCAGAATGCGGCAGATCTCCCCCCGGCGATGGCAAAGGGGGCGGATTTCTATAAATTTGTGCAGTATCTGCTTCACTGTCAGATGGAGCGCGTCCACGAGCAGGCTCGTGCCCTGGGGGTCATCTTGAAGGGAGACATTCCCATCGGGGTCAGCCCCGACAGCGTTCCGGCATGGGTAGACGGCAGGCTGTTCCATTTCGACGGGCAGGCAGGCGCCCCTCCCGATGACTTCGCCATACATGGACAGAATTGGGGTTTCCCCACTTATAATTGGGAGGAGATGGCCAAGGACGGCTACGCGTGGTGGCGGCGGCGGCTGGGACACATGGCACACTATTTTGACGCCTACCGGATAGACCATGTGCTGGGCTTCTTCCGGATATGGGAAGTCCCCGCTTGTCAGATCGACGGGGTACTGGGACATTTCCGCCCGGCTCTCCCCTTGTCTGCGGATGACATCCGTTCCTGGGGATTTGGCGGTGATGTGCGGCGCTTCGTGCGTCCTTGGATATCAGAGCGGTGTCTGGCCGTCTTACAGGAAACATACGGGACGGAGGTAAAGGAACGCTTTTTCGCGGAGGCGGACGGAGGCTATACCCTGCGTCCGGAGTACGGCACACAGCGATCCATCGCTGCCCTGCACCTGAAAGACCAGAATTTAGAACGCTCCCTGCTTGATGTGGCCGGTGAGGTGCTTTTCGTGGAGGATTCCGACCGTCCTGCCTTCTACCATCCCCGGGTCTGCGCACAGCGGACCGGGGTGTTCGCCCGGTTGGATGAGGGTGACCGTTCGGCCTTCAACCGTCTGTACGATGATTTCTTCTACGTAAGGCACAATGCCTATTGGGCTGAAGAGGCTATGAAGAAGCTTCCTGTCGTCACGCAAAGCTATGATACGCTTTCCCCGTCTCTGAGATTCTGTCCGCTCGAAGGAGCGGGCATGCTGCCCTGTGCGGAAGATTTGGGCATGGTGCCGGCTTCGGTCAAGGGTGTGCTGGAGCGTTTGGAAATTCTGTCACTCGAAATCCAGCGCATGCCCAAGGAGTACGGCGTTCGCTTTGCGGATCTCCGGCACAACCCCTACATGAGCGTGGCGACGATCGCGACACACGACATGCCCCCGTTGCGGCTGTGGTGGCGTGAGGATCGTGAGCGGACGCAGGCTTTCTGGCGCGATGTCCTGCGGCGCGAAGGGCCGGCTCCCGAGGATGCCTCACCCGAGGTGTGCGAGGAAGTGGTGACACGCCATGTGCAGTCTCCATCCATGCTCTGCCTTTTGGCCTTGCAGGACTGGCTGGCTGTCTCTCCCACCTTGCGCTCGCGTGATGTCGCGGATGAGCAGATCAATGTGCCGTCCAATCCGCATCAGTATTGGCGTTACCGCATGCACATCACTTTGGAGCAGCTCATACGCGCCACGGGGTTCAGCGAGAAGATACGTGGTATTATTTTCCGAAGTTGACGGAAACGTGGAAGCGGAGGCATGGGGCAGAAAGGTTTCCATGCGGCTGTGCCCGTTCCCGTAGCCGTAGCCTGCCAAGCTTACGGTGAGGGCGGGAATGCATATGCAGGGGCTTCTGAAGAAAATGAGAGAGCCTTGCACCGGGGACTGCGATTCCGGGTGCAAGGCTCTCTTCTGTCCATAGGCGGGCCTGACGGGGGGAGCGCACACAAAGAAATGCCGCCCCTTGTTTTTCGTTGCGAGTTTCCGGAGCTGTTTTGTCAGCTCACACAGCCTATGATTTCGTGGATGTCTTTTACGCCATGCCGGTCAAGCCAGTCGTTGATGCCGTCTATGACTTTGATGGTCACGGTGGGGTCAACGAAATTGGCCGTGCCTATTTCGATGGCGGTCGCTCCCGCCATGATGAACTCTATGGCATCCTCAGCAGACATGATGCCGCCGAGTCCTATCACGGGGATCTGTACGGCACGTGCCACCTGCCATACCATGCGTAGGGCTACAGGCTTGACACACGGGCCGCTGAGTCCTCCGGTTCCTATACTGAGGCGGGGGCGGCGCCGTTCGATGTCGATGCTCGTGCCCATGAGCGTGTTGATGAGCGAAACGCTGTCTGCCCCTTCCGCTTCGACGGCGCAGGCAATGGAGGCTATGTCTGTGACGTTGGGGGAAAGTTTGACGATGAGTGTCTTGTGGTAGTGCGTCCGGACCGCCTTGACTACGGATGCGGCCCCCCCGCAGGTGACGCCGAAAGCCATGCCGCCGTCTTTCACGTTCGGACAACTGATGTTCAGCTCGATGGCGGGTATGCCGTCCAGTTCGTCAATGCGGGCGGCACAGGCGGCGTAGTCCTCTGGCGTGCTGCCGGACACATTGACGATGGGGTGGCTCTTGATGCCGGCGAGTTGTGGGTAAATGTGTTTGCAGAAATAGTCTACCCCCTTGTTTTGCAGTCCTACACAGTTGAGCATGCCTTCCGGAGTCTCCGCCATGCGGGGGTAGTCGTTGCCTTCGCGCGGACGCAGGGTCGTGCCTTTGACCACAAAACCGCCGAGACGGTTCAGGTCTATGAGATCCGCGAACTCCAGCCCGTAGCCGAAAGTGCCGGAGGCTGTCATTACCGGATTCTGTAAGGTGAGCGCGCCGATGTTTACTTCGAGTTGAGCCATGATAGATGTTGGGTGTTGAATATGGGTCCGTCTTGGCAAACGCACAGGTTGTGGCCGTCAGCCATCTTTTCCACGCAGCACAGGCAGGCTCCCAGTCCGCATGCCATCAGATTCTCCAAGGAGGCTTCGCAATCTGTTCCGGTGCTTTCGGCCCACCTTGCCACGGCCACCATCATCGGTTTGGGGCCGCATGTGGCCACACCGTCAAAGCGTTCCTGCCGTAATATGCTGTGGTTGGTCACAAATCCCCGTTCTCCCCCAGAGCCGTCTTCTGTAGTGACGAACGTTCGTCCCAACCGCTCAAACAGCTCTGTCTGCATGATGTCAGAAGCGGTTCGGCCTCCGAGCAGGAAAACGGGTTCGCAGCCTGCCTCGCGCAGTTTTTCCCCCAGATAGAGCAGGGGGGCGGTGCCGACGCCACCCCCTATCAGGAGCATCTTCTTTCCGCTCTCTGCCGGCAGGGAGAAACCGTTGCCCAGCGGGAGCAGGCAGTTCAGGGTGTCGCCTGCCCGCAGCCTTTCAAGCGCGAGCGTACCTTCGCCCACCGTGTGGATGAGCAGCCACAGGAGATCGTGGCCGTAGTCGACATAATTGATGGATATGGGGCGGCGCAGCAGCTTGCGGGCGGCGGGCGGAACTTGCACCTCCACGAACTGGCCGGCCTTCATGGGGGGGAGGCTGCTTCCGTCTTGAGGCGTGAGTTTCAGCAGCACGTATCCCGGGCGCGGGTGCTCCGCTTCCTTTACGAGGAAGTCGATCAGATACTTCTTCATATGCGTCATGGTTCGTTCTTTACATAAGACAGGCTGCACCTCGGTTCTCGAGGCAAGCTTCATAGCGTTCGCCTTGCATTATTTTGCCACAAAGTTACGAAAAATGTGCGGTAATTGGCCCTTAGAGTTGGCGTATGCCGTTTGGCGCTCTCTGAAAACAGAAGTGCCGGCACTTTTCCAGGATCGTCTGGCCCCGCTCTGCGATGCAGGCGTTCCGGAAGGTGCGGGAGACGCTTCAGTCGTGCCCTGCGCCCGGACGGCGGCCTTGACCTTTGGGGGATGGGGAGATGTGTTTTCACGTACCCAAGAGGGGGTGTCTGTAGTCAGGAGAGAAGGCGGTGCGGTCTGAGCCTGATGTGGATCGGGCTTTCCCCGGCCGTCCGGTCATAGGATAGCTCCCGGCCTTGTCCGGCACGGGGCCGGACTGCACGTGCTGCGGCACGGACTCCTCTAAGCCCGTCCCCGACTCAATTTCAAGACTTGAATTATATAAATAAAGTCTTGAATTATATAGTTTAAGTCTTGAATTATATAAATACAGACTTGATTTATATAATTCAAGTCTGTATTTAGAGCCTGTGCGGTATCCGGGCGACTTGGCGCCCTTTCTGGCATAGGCGGCCACCTTTCCCTTTCACTCGAAAAGGCAGACCGGAGTTGGTTCTGTATGGCACTTTGGAGTGGGAAGGATGGGGGATGCCGTTGCATGCTGTGGGGGTGCTGTCTCGAAAGGAGGGCAAGGGAACTTTCTGGGTGGGCTGGCACAAGGGGCGGCGCGTTCATGCCCGGAGCGGGAAGACGCCTTATTCCCAGTCGGGTGCGTACAGGCGGAGGGATAAAATGGATTTGTCGCGCTTCTTACTTGGGCTTATAATGGGTGGTTTATATATTTTGTTGTAATTTTGCTTCGCCTTCTTGGTGCAATCAAATAAAATAATAAGAATATAGCCATATCAATGGAACATTCAAACGAGCTTATGCAGCTTGCTGCCGACAACATAAGGGTCTTGGCGGCCAGCATGGTAGAACGTGCAAAATCCGGACATCCCGGCGGTGCCATGGGAGGGGCGGACTTCATCAACGTGCTCTACTCAGAGTTTCTCAATTTTGATCCTGATGATGCAACGTGGCGTTGCCGTGACCGCTTCTTCCTTGATCCGGGTCACATGTCACCGATGCTATATTCACAATTGGCCCTTATCGGAAACTATACGATAGAGGAGCTGAAGCAGTTCCGGCAGTGGGGCTCACCCACACCCGGACACCCGGAGCTTTGCAACAAGCGCGGGATCGAGAACACCAGCGGCCCGTTGGGGCAAGGACATACCTACGCTGTCGGTGCGGCGATTGCCGCCAAGGCATTGTACGCCCGGACCGGCAATCCCGGCTTTCTGAAGGAGCGGATATACGCTTACATTTCAGACGGCGGCGTGCAGGAGGAGATCTCCCAAGGGGCGGGGCGGATGGCCGGCCATCTGGGACTGAACAACCTCATCATGTTCTTCGACGCCAACGAGATACAACTTTCTACGGAGACGGCCTCGGTCATTTCAGAAGACACGGGCATGAAATACCGTGCGTGGAACTGGAACGTGCTGGAGATAGACGGGAATGACTGTGAGCAGATCCGTTCGGCCCTGAAAAGTGCCCTGCGGGAGGAAGACCGGCCGACACTGATCATCGGCCATTGTGTGATGGGCAAAGGATGCCGCAAGGCTGACAACACTTCGTACGAGCGCGACTGCCAGACACACGGCGCTCCGTTGGGCGGAGACGCTTATCGCAATACCATTCTCAATCTGGGCGCAGATCCCGACAATCCGTTTGTCATCCGTCCGCAAGTGGCTGAGATGTATGAGGCCCGCAAGCGGGAGCTTCGTGAGACGGTGGCTTCGCGCAAGGCGGAGGAAAAGGCTTGGGAACAGGAACATGCCGAAAAGGCCGCCATGTTGAACGACTGGATGGCCGGACGTCTGCCCCAGATACCTTGGGACGAAGTGGAAGTGAAGCCCAACTCCCCCACGCGCAACGGGTCGGCAGCCTGTCTGGCCCTGCTTTCCAAGTGCGTACCCAATATGATAGTCTCGTCCGCCGATCTCTGCAATTCGGACAAGACGGACGGATTCTTGAAGCACACGACGGAAATCACGCGTACGAACTTCGCGGGAGGATTCCTGCAGGCCGGCGTGTCGGAGCTGACCATGGCTTGCGTGTGCATAGGCATCATGCTGCATGGCGGCATGATCACGGCGATGGGCACCTTCTTCGTCTTCTCGGACTATATGAAGCCGGCCATCCGTATGGCCGCCTTGATGGAAGTCCCCGTCAAGTTTGTATGGACACATGACGCCTTCCGTGTGGGAGAGGACGGCCCCACACACCAGCCGGTCGAGCAGGAGGCGCAGATACGTCTGATGGAGAAACTCAAAAATCACAGCGGGCGTGACAGCGTGCGCGTGCTGCGCCCGTGCGATGTACATGCCGTAAGGGACTGCTGGAAGATGGCCATGGAGAATATGGACACACCGACCGCCCTTATTTTCAGCCGCCAGAACGTAAATGATCTCCCGGCGGGCACCAACTATTCCGAAGGGATCAAGAAAGGGGCTTATGAAGTGGTGAAGGCCGACAAGCCCGATGTGGTACTGCTGGCGTCAGGTTCCGAAGTTGCTACCTTGACAGCCGCCGCCGCCTTGTTGAAGGCGGACGGTGTCAGTGCGCGGGTCATCAGCTGTCCGAGTGAGGGGCTGTTCCGCCGCCAGAGCCGGGAATACCAGGAGAGCCTGCTCCCGCCCGACGCCAAGATATACGGCCTGACGGCAGGTCTGTCCGTTACGTTGGAGGGACTGGTAGGCGCCCACGGAAAAATCCACGGTCTGGATTCGTTTGGCTTCAGTGCGCCCTACAAGGTGCTCGATGAGAAACTCGGCTACACTCCCGAGAATGTGCGGGAGGAGGTCTTGGCTTTTTTGAACGCTTAGCAGCATACAGACATGACTGAAAAAAATAAAGTGATAGGACTGGCGAGTGACCATGCGGGTTACGAGCTGAAGCAATACGTAAGGCGATATCTGGAGGAGCACGGTCTTGCGTTCAAGGATTACGGCTGTTACGATGAGTCCAGTTGCGACTATCCCGACTTTGCCCACGCTTTGGCTCATGGCATCGAGAATTGTGAGGTAGAGCAGGGAATAGCCATTTGCGGAAGCGGAGAGGGTATCTCCATGACCCTCAACAAGCATCAGCGCATACGTGCCGGTTTGGCGTGGATACCGGAGATCGCGCATCTGTGCCGGCAGCACAACGATGCCAATGTGCTCGTGATGCCGGGGCGTTTCATTACGCCGGAGGAGGCCGGGAAGATCATGGACGAGTTCTTTTCGACACCGTTTGAGGGAGGCCGTCACGTGCGCCGGATAGAGAAGATTCCCGTTTGAGACACAGGCGGGAGGGTGATGGCGGTTTTCGGATAATACTGTCGGGAGCTTTTCTGTAATCAAATGAAAATGACTATCTTTGCACCCGCTTAATGTGGAGGCGTGGCCTGTGTGTGCTTGTCTCCGACTGGACAGCGCATTATAAGTGTGTAAAACCCAAAAATAAAGAAAGACTGGCATGACTAAATTGGAGGTCATAAAGACTGTGGCGAAAGCTACGGGCGTTGACAGAGAGACCGTTTCGAGCGTGATCGACACTTACGTAGATACCATCAAAAGTTCCCTCATTGAAGGAGAGGCTGTTAATTTTCGCAAGTTCGGCACTTTCTATTTGAAGCACCGTGCGGCCAAGACGGCACGCAACATCGCCAAAAACACGACAATGATTATCCCGGCTCACAACATCGCGGCCTTTAAGCCTGCCAAGGAATTTGCCGAAGCTATTGTGGGGGCAGATTCTGACAAGGACTAAGACCGGGGTTTCCAATAAATTAATTCACATAATTAACCCATAAAACCTATAAGGTATGCCTAACGGAAAGAAAAAGAAAAGACACAAGATGTCTACGCACAAACGTAAGAAAAGACTGCGTAAGAATCGCCATAAGAGCAAATAAGCCACTATGGCTTTGACTGATGTCACAACGTACCAGGGTAAACGAGCGGCTGAAGCCCCCAGCATGAGGAGGTGCGCAATCTCGTTTACCCGTTTTTTTGCCCGGCAGGTGGCCGGGGAGTGACATCGGGGGAGACTGTGTGCCTCCTGTAAGGAAACAGCACACGGAAACAACAACCATTTTATTAGATACTCATGACAAGTGAAGTTGTAGTAGATGTAAGCAACAAGGAGATATCCATAGCCCTGCTTGAAGACAAGCGCCTGGTGGAGTACCAACGGGAAGGGCGGACGGAGCACTTCTCTGTCGGAAACATCTACTTGGCAAAAGTCCGCAAGCTGATGCCAGGCCTCAACGCTTGCTTCGTGAATGTAGGTTATGAGCGCGACGCTTTCTTGCACTACCTCGATTTAGGAGTACATTACCCGTCTCTCGAAAAGTATCTGCAGTTGCTCGGCACGGACGGCAGGCGTAATGTATCGCTGGACCGTTTGGGCAAACTTCAGGAGTACGACAAGGACGGAAGCATACAGAATACGCTGAAAGTAGGGCAGGAACTGCTGGTGCAGATAGTCAAGGAACCCATCAACACCAAGGGGCCACGATTGACGACGGAGCTTTCGTTCGCCGGTCGCTTTCTGGTGCTTATGCCCTTCTGCGACAAAATTTCGGTGTCCTCCAAAATCAAGTCGGGGGCAGAGCGAACCCGCCTCAAACAGCTGTTGCAGAGCATCAAACCGAAAGGGTTTGGGGTCATTATACGGACTGTGGCGGAAGGCAAGCGCGTGGCGGAACTCGATGCGGAAATGCGCATCTTGCTCAAACGCTGGGAAAATGTCGTAGCCAAGGTGAGGCAAGCACGCCAGCAGAGTCTGAAACTGCCCTTGCTGGCCTATGAGGAGACCAGCCGTACGGTGGCTCTCCTGCGGGACCTGTTCAATCCTTCCTACGAGAATATATACGTCAATGACGCCGCTGTCTTTGAGGAGGTACGCGGGTATGTGACACTGATAGCCCCGGAATGTAAGGATATCGTGAAGCTCTACAAAGGTTCAGTGCCCATATTCGACAATTTCTCCGTAACGAAGCAGATCAAGACTTCGCTGGGCCGCACGGTCACTTACAAGCACGGCGCCTATCTGATCATAGAGCAGACGGAGGCACTGCACGTCGTAGACGTGAACAGCGGAAACCGGTCGAAGAGTCCGGACGGGCAGGAGGCCAATGCCTTGGACGTGAACCTGGGGGCGGCTGACGAGCTGGCGCGCCAGTTGCGTTTGCGTGATATGGGGGGCATCATCGTGGTAGATTTCATAGACATGTCCTTGCCCGAGAACCGCCAGAAACTCTATGAGCGGATGGTGGAGAACATGAAGAAGGATCGGGCGCGCCACAGCATCTTGCCTCTTTCCAAGTTCGGCCTGATGCAGATCACCCGTCAGCGGGTCCGTCCGGCAATGGACGTGAATGTGGAGGAGACGTGCCCCACCTGTGGCGGCACAGGAAAGATCAAACCGAGTATTCTGTTCATTGATACGCTTGAAATGAAGATCGACGCGATGGTGAACAGGTACGGCATCAAAAGATTCTGTCTGCACGTTCACCCGTTTGTGGCTGCATATATCAATCAGGGGTTCTTCTCCATCAAGCGCCATTGGCAGCTGAAATATGGCTTGGGCGTGAAGGTCATAGCCAATCAGAAGCTGGCGTACCTACAATATGCCTTTTACGACATGCAGGGCGAGGAAATCGCCGTCAAGCAGCATAAGGAAATGAAGTAATGCTGCCCCTTCGCAAGGGATGGCCTCATGAGAGGCCATGCGATGGGCCGGCCTGATATCAAACGAAAAGTTCGCGGCAGCATTCCTCCCACGAGGAATGTCTGCCGCGAACTTTTTTCGTTCTATGACTCTTTGTCCGGCTTAGATACTCAGCTCGTCAAGAACCTTGATGAGCTTTTTGTCCATGGGCTTGCGCTTGCCGATGGCATCAATGAAGGGGACGTATACAACTTCATTGTTGCGCACGCCCACCATGACATTGCGCTGTCCCTGAACCAATGCCTCGATGGCGCCGACTCCGACTTGTGAGGCCAGAATACGGTCGCGTGCGGACGGACGCCCGCCGCGCTGCAGGTGGCCGAGGATGGACACGCGCACGTCGAAGTTGGGGTATTCCTTGTTCACACGGTCCGCGTAGTACATGGCTCCGCATTTGGGGCTCTCGCTAACGATGACGATGCAGCTTTTCTTGCTCTTTCTAATGCCGCGCTCCATGAACTCTATGAGCTGGTCGCTGCCGGTGGAGTCTTCCGGAATGATGGCAGCTTCCGCGCCGGCCGCAATGGCGCTGTTCTGGGCCAGAAAGCCCGCATCGCGTCCCATCACCTCTACGAAGAATATGCGTTCGTGTGAGGTTGCCGTATCTCTGATCTTGTCCACACATTCAGTGATGGTGTTCAGTGTGGTGTCATAGCCGATGGTGCTGTCTGTGCCGTACAGGTCGTTGTCGATGGTTCCGGGAAGGCCGATACAGGGGTAGTCATATTCTTCCGCGAGCATCATGGCTCCAGTCAGTGATCCGTTGCCGCCAATGATGATGAGTGCGTCGATGGCTTCCTTCCGTAGGGTCTCGTAGGCTTTCTTACGGCCGGAGGCCGTCTGGAACTCTTTGGAGCGGGCTGTGCGCAAGATGGTTCCGCCGGTTTGGATGATGTTGCTGACATCTTCGGTCGTGAAGGGTTTTACCTCATCGTTGATCAGGCCGTCATAGCCCCGGTAAATGCCCTTGATCTTGAATCCGTTGCAGATTCCACTTCGGGTCACGGCGCGTATCGCCGCATTCATTCCCGGTGCGTCACCTCCGGAGGTGAGCACACCTACACATCTGATTTTGCCCATGATATGCTTGTCTTTTATAAATGACACTCTACGCCATGGCGCAGGGTGCGTAATGTTAGAAGTAGAAATAGTAGATAAGAGAAAGTGCGGACAATCCTACAACCAGACCCGCCGCTACTTTGGGAGTAATATGACGGAGATACCATCCGAAGCCTACATTTTCCATGCGCATCAGCAGCAGGCCGGCGACCGTTCCGGTTGATAGCATGGTGCCGCCGACAGCGGACGAAAAGCTCAGCATGTACCAGAACGGACTGTTGCATGCAAAGGCTGAACCTTGCCCGACGGTGTCGACCCCAGCGCATAAGTTGGTCATGGCGGTCAGGGTGGGCAGGTTTCCGATCAGGGCGGAGCAAAACGCGCTGACACACCCGAATACGGGCAGGTATGTTTGTGCGTACGTCCCGATTTGGGAAGCCCAGGCGCTTGCCAGCCCTGTTTCGGACAAGGCCCCGAACATGAAGATGAGGCCAATGAAGTACAGCAGGTTTTGCAGGTTGGCGTATTGCAGGGCCATCGGAAGGCGGCGGAGTATCATCTGGTCGCTTGACACAAGCTGACGGTTGCAGAGTTCATTGACAAACCACAGAAGTGCCAGCACACAAAGGGCGCCGACAAAGGGAGGCATCAGGGTGATACGGTGGAAGGTGGGAATGAACCACAGGCCGCCGATACCGACGAAAAGCATCAGCAGGCGTTGGCTGCGGTTGAGTACGGTGTCGTCTCCCCTATAGGGTAGGGCGGTGTAGGCCAGCTCCACACGCCGGGGCAGGTTGTTCTGCAAAAGCAGCAGGGTGACAACGAATGCACAGAGAATGGGCAGAAGCAGGGCGATAAAATATTCGCTGGGCGTGACGAGTCCGTCTGTCCATAATTTCAAGCTGGTGATGTCTCCGATAGCGGTGATCGCACCGCCGCAATTGGCGGACAACACGATGACTGTGCCGTAGATGCGCCGCTGCTTGTCGTTTTGCAGCAGAGGATGCATGATTGACAGCATGAGCACCACTGTCGCGAGGTTGTCCAGGTTCGCGGAGAGCAGGAAGGTAAGCCCGGCCAGCACCCACATGAGTTTCCGAGGGCGGCGAGTGCGGATCCATTCGCCTATAAAGTCGAAGCATCCGTTTTGGTTCAGTACTTCTGCAATGGTTGTCGTGGCCAGAAGGAACAGTACGATGTCAGCCGCCTGAAGCACATATTTCAGGAATATTTGTTCGGAAATGAACTCTTTGACCGAGGTAGCCGTCAAAGGGTGTACGGACAGAAAAGAAAGGAAGTCGAGCGGATGCCCTGCCATCACAAAATCAGACCCATAAGAGATATAAATGAGCCAGCTGCTTACTCCGGCAAACATGGCGACCGCCGCCTTATTGATATGGGTGATGGATTCCGTTGCGATAAGCAACAAGCCGATAAGCAATATAGCTAATAAAGCAATAGCCATGGCATCGGGAGAGTAAATGGAGAAAGCTGCCAAAACAAGGGGGCATCTTGGCCGTAGCCCGTATGCTTAGGGAGCTGCAAATAGAAAAGTTAGAGCGGCAAACGGGACTCGAACCCGCGACCCTTGGCTTGGGAAGCCAATGCTCTACCAACTGAGCTACTGCCGCAATGCGTATGCAAAAGTAGAAAGTTTTGTTGAATGGGCAAATACTACGGCTCTTTTTTTGTCCCTTCGTCTGTAGCCAAGCGTGAAGCCGCTAATTTTGCAACCTGTTTTAGTAGTTCCCTAAAAATAAAATCCTAATTTTGCTTCGTGAAATTGTGCCATGATGGCCCGTGCTGTCGCATAGACATCGTATGTTTTTCTATCCATGGCGCATCACTGCAACCTATAGTAAGTTTTTAAAAGTAAATGATTACTGACGACAGAATAATCAAAGTCAATATAGAAGAGGAAATGAAGTCCTCCTATATTGACTACTCCATGTCTGTAATAGTAGCACGTGCGCTTCCCGATGTGAGGGATGGATTCAAGCCCGTGCATCGGCGTATATTATATGGAATGATGGGGCTTGGCCTGTCACACGACAAACCCCACCGCAAGTCCGCACGTATTGTTGGCGATGTGCTCGGTAAGTATCATCCGCACGGCGACAGCTCCGTGTACGGGGCTTTGGTACGCATGGCCCAGACCTGGAATATGCGTTACCCGCTTGTAGACGGTCAGGGCAACTTCGGTTCGATGGATGGCGACTCCGCCGCTGCCATGCGCTATACCGAGGCGCGGCTTACGAGCACGGGAGAGGCAATGATGCAGGATATAGAGAAGGAAACGGTCGATATGGACCGGAACTTCGACAATACGCTGGACGAACCCAGCGTGATGCCGACGCGTATCCCCAACTTCTTGGTCAATGGTGCGAGCGGCATCGCCGTCGGCATGGCTACCAACGTGCCCACGCATAATCTGGGCGAAGTGATCGATGGCTGTGTGGCCTACATTGACAATCCGGACATAACGGTTGACGGCTTGATGCAGTATGTAAAGGCTCCCGATTTTCCGACGGGAGGCTACATCATGGGCATGCAGGGAGTACGCAGCGCCTATGAGACCGGGCGCGGCCGTATTGTCATGCGCGCCAAGACAGAGATAGAGAGCGGAGATCAACACAACGCGATCATCGTGAACGAGCTGCCTTATGGTCTGAATAAGGAGGAACTGGTCAAATTCATCGGACAACTCGCAGCGGAGAAACGCGTGGAAGGCATCTCGAATGTGAATGACGAGAGCGACAAGGAAGGCATGCGTATCGTGATAGACTTGAAGCGCGATGCCAACGCCAACGTGGTCTTGAACAAATTATTCAAGATGACGGCGCTCCAGACTTCCTTCCCCGTCAACTGCATTGCACTTGTACACGGACGTCCTCGGTTGCTTACGCTGAAGGATTGCATCAAGTATTTCGTAGAACACCGCCATGACGTGGTGATACGGCGTACCCAATACGATTTGCGCAAGGCGCAGGAGCGCGCACACATCTTGGAAGGGCTGATTATAGCCTCTGACAACATCGATGAGGTCGTGCGTCTGATACGTGCCTCAAAGACACCGCAGGCCGCTATAAGCGCCTTGATGGGCCGCTTCGACTTGGACGAATTGCAGGCAAAGGCTATTGTGGACATGCGCCTGTCACAGCTCACCAACATACAGCAGGAGAAACTGCACGAAGAGTACGAGGAGATCGAGCGCAAGATCGCTTATTATGAGCAGATACTAAGTGACGAGACCCTGTGCCGCAAGGTGATGAAGGAAGAACTGATTGAGGTGAAGGAAAAGTATGGAGACGAGCGACGTACGCAGATCTGCCTTTCCGCCACGGAGTTCAACCCGGAGGACTTTTATGCCGATGACGAGATGGTCATCACCATTTCGCATATGGGGTATATCAAGCGCACTCCCTTGGCGGAATTCCGCGCCCAAGGCCGCGGTGGCGTAGGGTCAAAGGGCGGAAGCACGCGTGAGTCCGACTTTATAGAATACATCTACCCAGCCACGATGCACAATACGATGCTTTTCTTCACGGCGAAGGGGCGTTGCTATTGGACACGGGTGTTCGAGCTTCCGGAGGGAGGCAAGAACAATAAGGGACGCGCCATCCAGAATCTGCTGAATATCGATCCAGATGACGCTATCAACGCTTGTCTGAACATACGCAAGCTTTCCGACCAGGAGTTCTGCCTCAGTCATTATGTCATGTTCTGTACCAAACACGGCATCGTGAAGAAAACTTGTCTGTCTGAGTATTCCCGTCCTCGTGCGAATGGTGTCAACGCCATCAACATCCGTGAAGACGACCGCGTGATCAGTGTGGTTTTAACCAATGGCAGTGATGAGATCATCGTGGCCAACCGTAACGGACGTGCCATTCGCTTCAACGAAGACGCTGTCCGTGAAATGGGGCGTTCTGCAACGGGCGTTCGTGCCATGAGGCTTGACGATGACGGACAGGATGAAGCGGTAGGCATGATTTGCATCAACGACCCTGAACAGGAGACCGTGATGGTTGTGAGCGAGAAGGGGTACGGCAAGCGCTCTGCGGTCGCAGACTATCGGGTGATAGGCCGCGGCGGCAAGGGTGTCAAGACTCTTGACATAACCGACAAGACAGGTCTGGTGATAGCTATTAAGGCCGTGACTGACGACAATGACTTGATGATCATCAACAAGAGTGGCATCACCATACGCTTGAAAGTAGCTGATGTCCGTATACAAGGTCGTGCCACACAGGGCGTTCGCCTCATAAATTTGGAGAAGCGCGGTGATGTGATATCCAGTGTGTGCAAGGTGCAGACTGAAGACGAGGACATAACTGGCGGTGAGGATCTAATGGACGTGGAAGATCAGAATGGCAATGAGAACGGGACTTCGCCCTCAGATGCACGGCAGGCATCGGACGACGCACCTTCTCCTGTAAATGATTAATCCCTAACAAATAACCAACAATGAAAAAGTTCCTATTAGTTATTGCAATGCTTGTGGCAGGTTTCAGCTCCGCGAGTGCGCAAATGCAATCTGTCGGTTCGTACAAAGCGAATGACAAGATGACCAAGGCCGACCTGCTCATGAATACAGGCAAGCCGGAGGCTGTCGCCGAGGCACAGGGTCTTTATGCGGAGGCAGAATCCATCCTGAAAGATGAGATTGCCAAGGCTCAAGCCAAGGGTGACAATGTGAAATTGGCGCGTCTGTACTTCCAAAGTGCGGAGCTGCAGAACAAGAAACTTTCTCCGATCATGCAGGTCGTGCAGAAAGGGGAGAACTTCGACACTGTGCGCTTCTGCCAGTTGATAGACTCCGCCATTACTGATTACAACACCGCTGCAGAATATAATGTCAAACCTAACGCAAAAGGAAAGGTAAAGACGGACAAGACCCTGCAGATGATGACTTATCTGGGCGTAAACGGTTACTTGAAGCATTACTATTATTGCGGTGCGTTCATGGATGGCATGGGCAAGAAGCAGGAGAGCGTGAACTACTTTAAGAAGTTTGTGAATCTGCCCAAGAACTCTCCCGTTTTCACGGAGGCGGAACGCGACTCCATCTACAAGGCCAATGCCAAAGATTATGGGGTGGCACGCTTCAATCTGGCTCTTCAGAACTATTACCTCAAGAATTGGGACGAGGCGGTAGCCAGTTGCGATGAGGCCTTGAAGGATACGATTGGAGTGGAGGATCTTTATACCATCAAGGCTCAGGCTTATGGCGAGAAGAAGGATTCCGCTGCTTGGGCGCGTACCTTGGTCGAGGCCACACGCCGTACCGGGAAGAGTAACTTCATGCAGACACTCATGTACAACTACCTGCAGAACAACAAGGTAAAGGAGGCCACGGACTTGGCCAACCAGATCGTGGCCGAAGCGCCTAACGACAAAGTGTCCTGGTACATGAAGGGTGCGCTCGAAATGAATGTAAACAAGGACTATGAGGCTGCACGCACAAGCTTTGAGAAGGCTTTGTCCATTGACCCGAATTATGAAGACGCCCTGTTCAATCTGGCAACGGCCTACATCAATGATGTCTATGATCAGGATCATTCCGGCAAGTTCAAGACACAGGCGCAGACCGATGCGGCCGTGAAGTCTTACTATGGCAAGGCGCTTCCTTATCTGGAGCATCTTCGTGAGTTGACTCCCAACAATGCCAAGCGCTGGGCTTCACCGCTTCAGATGGTATACTCCGGACTCAACATGACGGAGAAGGCCAAGGAGATGGACTCCCTGCTTGATGCTGCCAATGCGGCACAGTAAAATAATGGCACTTTAGTGTGACATTCTCCTCTAAATAGTGGATAGTGCCTGCTGTGTTTAGAAAAAGCATACGGTACTATTCACTATTTGTTTCTTATCTGATTGTGGCGCGTTTTTTGCGTGCAGAAGTCAGACATAGTTCAATTCTTCAACAGATGATCATGCGTGTTTTGCTTTTCTTGTTGATGCTCCTTTCTATACCAGTAGGGATGGAGGGGCAGCGGGTCTTTAAACCTGTCAAGCTGGCCTTGAAAGCAAAGAACTATAAGGATGCCTTGACCCAGATAAACACACTTCAGCAGGACTCCCTTTATCGGGACAGTCCGAAGCTCTGTGAGTACAGTATCGAGGCAAACAGGGGGCTCAATGACATTGAGAACATGAAGCTTTACTTGAGGAAGGATTACGATACCGTAGCCTTCTTCTCTACCACCCTGCAAATCATTCGAGAGGCGGTGCGCTTGGACTCCATCGATCAGGCACGTTTGGCTGGAAAGGGCGGAAAGCCTAAGTACAGAAGCCAAGTCGGTGAGATCCTCACCCAGTATGTGCCCAACCTGCGGGCTGCGTCCCACTTTTTCTATCAGCGGGGCAAGTTTGCGGAAGCCCTGAGCTACTTGCGTGCCAGTTTGGACTTGCCTCACAGCGACATAGGGCAGTACGCCAAGTTGGACACACGAAATGACACGTTGAATGCAACGCTTTATTTGATGAGTGCCTTTTATGCCAAGCAATATGCCGAAGTACACCGCTATGAAAGTTTGGCTCTAAAGGATAAGGCTGCTCGCCCCGTCATTTTTGAAAGCCTGATTCAGACAGCTGTGGCCGAAAAAGACACTGCTTCCCATCACCGGTTGCTGGAGGATGCCTTTAAAGAATATCCCCTGCATGCCTCGTTCTTCACCCGTTTGGCGGACTATTACACGGGTCTTCAGGATTATGCAAGCGTATTGCGCATGGCCGACATCACGATCGGGAAAGATTCTCAAAACGTCTTCGCCCTTGTAGCCAAATGCATAGCGCTCCAGAATTTGCAGCGTTACGATGAATGCATTACCGCAGCTGAGAGCTTGTTGAGGGCTGATACGCTCAGTGCCGAGGCAAATTATTACCTCGGTGCTTCTTATGTAGCTAAGGCATCTGCCATCTTATTGCCTGAAAATGCGCTGTCAAGCGGGTATAAGACAGCCAAGTCCGAACAGCAGGCCTTATATCGAAAGGCACGTACTTATCTTGAAAAGTACAGGGCGCAGAGGCCGCAGCTTACCAAAAGGTGGGCTCCATTGCTTTATAAGGTGTACTTGTCGCTGAATGAAGGGAAAAAATTTGCGGAGATAGAGCAGTTGATTGCTTCTTGATCGTGCTACGACTTAACGAAAACGAAAGGATGCAGGATTTCATAACGTCACAATTATATCATGCTGAGCAGTGGGCACAAGCGCTGAAAGAGGGTTTTGCCCATGATTCTTCCGTTCGGGAAGATTACACGGTACTTTTGCGTGCCAGTCTGGAGAGCGGCATGAAGTCAGAGAGTGAGGAAATAGACCGCATTGCGGAGCAATGTGAGGAGCCTACTTTTGCCAATACCATTGTTGCGCTTGCCCGTGTGGGGGTGGATTTGGAGAGAGCCACCACCGTCATGTACAATTTGCTTAGCGCAGAGACCAGTGACGGGCTTGACGATTTGGCCAATGAAATGGCTCCCCGCCTGACTGCACATGGCAATGCCATCATGCAAAATGAAAAATTGTTCTTGCGTGTAAAGGCTGTGCATGATAACCCGCCTGCAGACTTGACCGAGGAAGACCGCATGCTGCTCCGCAAGACCTACGAAGGCTTTGAACGGTCCGGTGCTACGTTGGACGAAGAGGGGAAGAGAGCGTTCCGTTCCATTACAGAAAAATTGTCGGAGCGGACTTTGAGGTTCTCCCAGAACCTGCTTAAGGAGACAAACGCCTATATATTGCACCTCACCGAAGAGTCCGATTTGGCCGGTCTGCCCGAGCTGCATCGTGAGGCCGCCGCCCATGAAGCGCGTGAGCGGGGGCTGGAAGGATGGGTGTTCACCCTGCATGCTCCGAGCTTCATTCCGTTCATGACCTATTCTTCCCGCCGCGATCTGCGCCAGCAACTTTATGAGGCTTATCATACACGTTGTACGGCTGACAGCCCGACATGCAATTTTCCCGTTGTCACAGATATTGTCAACTTGCGCAGGGAACTGGCGCAGCTCTTGGGGTACAGCCATTATGCCGACTATGCCCTACAGCGCCGGATGGCTTCCACTCCTCAGGCGGTGGAGCACTTGCTTGACGAACTGAAGAAATATTACCTTCCGCAAGCGCGGGAGGAGGTGGAACGTGTATGCCAGCGTGCACAGAAAGAGATGGGGGCGGATTTCAGCTTGATGCCGTGGGATTTTGCCTATTACAGCCAAAAGTTGAAGGAGGAACTGTATGCCTACGATCCCGATATGTTGCGCCCCTATTTTGAGTTGTCCCGTGTCAAGCAAGGGGTTTTCTCCTTGGCAACCACACTTTATGGCATTACTTTTGAGCCGGACCGCGATGTGCCGGTGTACCATCCCGATGTAGAGGCTTACCGGGTCTATGATGAAGGCCACCAGTACCTTGCCATGCTCTTTCTGGACTTCTTTCCCCGAAAGGGCAAGCAGGGAGGAGCGTGGATGACGGGCTATCGTGACGAGCAGTGCGACGGTCCTTCATCAGAGCGTGTCACCTCCGCCAACTCTGTCCGTCCGGTCGTGAGTGTTACGACCAATTTCACCAAGCCTTCTGCTGACAAACCATCTTTATTGACGCTCGGAGAGGTAGAGACATTCCTGCATGAGTTCGGGCACGCCTTGCACGGCATCTTTGCCATGACGCATTACGCGTCATTGAGTGGCACATCCGTCTATTGGGATTTTGTGGAGCTTCCTTCCCAGTTCATGGAGAATTATGCGGTCGAGCCTGCTTTCCTGCAGACATTTGCCCGCCATTACCGCACGGGAGCCTCCCTTCCGTCCGAATACATCGACCGCGTCCGTGCGGTTCGCAATTTCCAAGTGGCATATGCTTGCATGCGCCAGGTTTCATTCGGCGAGCTGGACATGGCCTATTACACACTGCGCGATCCGTTCACTTCCGATGTCCGCAGTTTCGAGGCAAAGGCCTGGGCCGATACGCAACTCCTGCCCGTCCTGCCGAACGCTTGCATGACCGTGCAGTTCGGCCACATCATGTCGGGTGGCTACGCGGCAGGCTATTACAGCTACAAATGGGCAGAGGTGCTTGATGCGGATGCCTTCTCGCTGTTTAAGGAACGTGGAATCTTTGACCGTACGACAGCGCAACGTTTTAGGGATTGCATCCTTTCCCGTGGGGGCACCGAGCCGCCTCTTGCGCTTTATGAGCGTTTCAGAGGTCGCAAACCTACGCTCGAGGCACTTCTAAGGCGTGATGGCATTGAATGTGAGGGAAATCACGCGACTTTGTAAGACATCCGTGGAACTTCTGTTCCCGTCTCCACCTCCGCAGGAAGCCCATGGAGTTGGCGACAACATTTATCTGCTACATTTATGAACAAATCAGAGCTGCTGGACTGCCGCTACCTGCGCATGGCCCAGATATGGGCGGAGAACTCGTATTGCAAGCGCAGACAAGTCGGCGCATTGATCGTGAAGGACAAGATGATCATCAGTGATGGCTACAACGGCACACCTTCGGGTTTTCCCAATGTGTGTGAGAATGAAGAGGGTCTTACCTTTCCCTATGTGCTTCATGCCGAAGCCAACGCCATCACCAAGATTGCACGTTCCGGAAACAATTCGGACGGCGCCACGCTTTACGTCACGGATTCGCCTTGCATAGAATGCGCCAAGCTCATCATTCAGGCCGGTATCGTCCGTGTGGTTTATGCCCGCAGCTACCGCCTGTCCGATGGAATCGACCTGCTGCGGGAGGCCGGCGTTGAGGTGTGCCAGTTGCAGCCGGATGCAGGCATGCCGCAGTCCAAGATACTTCCCTGAATCTTATCATGGTATTTCAATAACCGCATTACTTGTATGACTAAAGACAATCGCCGCTTCGTTCCCCTGCTGATATCCGTAGGGGTCGTAGTGGGCATCATGGTGGGCAGCTTCTTTGCCAATCATTTTTCGGGCAACCGACTGAGCATCATCAACAATTCGAGCAACAAGATCATAGACTTGTTCCATTTGATTGATGACCAGTATGTCGATTCCGTCAATATTCCCGATTTGGTGGAGCGTTCCCTTCCCCAGATCCTGAAGGAGCTGGACCCGCACTCTACCTATATATCTGCCGCCGATGTAGAGGCTTCCATGCAGGATTTGAAGGGGAGCTTTTCTGGCATTGGCGTGCAGTTCACCATTTATCGGGATACCATCCGCGTCGTCAAGGTCGTAAAGGGCGGCCCGTCCGAAGGGGTGGGGTTGCAGGCAGGTGACCGCATCGTCAATATTAACGGTGAGAAATATGTGGGCGACTCCATCAGCAACGACGGAGCCATGAAGCGCCTGAAGGGGCCTAAAGGTTCAGAGGCCAAATTGGAGGTGAAACGGGCCGGACGGACCGGCAATCTGGCCTTCCGCATCGTCCGCGGAGATGTGCCTGTGCAGACGATAGACGCTTCCTACATGTTGGCTCCCTCTGTCGGCTACATCCGCATCAACAGTTTTGGCGACACCACTTATTCAGAGTTCATCGCTGCCCTTTCCAAGTTGCAGACGCAGGGGTTCAGCCAGCTGGTTCTTGACCTGCGCGGAAATCCGGGCGGTTACATGGAGACTGCCGTACAGATCGCCAACGACTTCCTCCCGAAGAATTCGCTCATTGTCTATACCAAAGGCCGCAAGTCGCCCCGTAAAGAGTACATGACAGACGGGCGGGGCATGTATCAGAACATGCCGCTTGTCGTACTCGTAGACGAGACCTCGGCTTCGGCCAGTGAGATCTTTGCGGGAGCCATTCAAGACAACGACCGTGGGACGATTATAGGCCGCCGCACCTTTGGCAAGGGACTGGTGCAGGTGCCCATCGAGTTCCCCGACGGTTCGATGTTGCGCCTCACTACCGCCCGGTACTACACCCCTTCCGGGCGCTGTGTGCAAAAGCCCTACAAGCCCGGTCAGGAAGAGGACTATGAGGCAGATCTCCTGTTGCGTGCGGAGCATGGGGAGTACTATTCGGCAGACAGCATCCACTCTACGGGCGAGAAATACCGCACACGTTTGGGGCGTACCGTTTACGGCGGTGGCGGCATTGTGCCGGATGTCTTCATACCCCGTGACACCGTAGGACTGACCACGTATTTCAAAGAAGCGTACCTCAGCGGCCTTCTTTACCAATATGCCTATGACTTTGTAGACAAGTACCGCGTAGAGTTGTCGCAATGCAAGGATCTGGGCAGTCTGCTGGCCGTTGTGGCGCATAAGGACATAGTGGAGGGATTCGCCCGTTTCGCCGCCAAGGCCGGGCTGAAGCGCCGCAACTTGCAGATAGCGCGTTCCCGTCGTTTGATCACGACCCACATCACCGCCGCCATTGTTTCCGACATTTTGGATGACAGCGAGGCGGCGTGCTATGCCAACGGCACGGACGCTGCTGTGCAGAAGGCCATCGGAATCTTGGAGAACGGGCGGGCCTTTCCGGCAATAGGCACACAAAAGACTCCTTCCAAACCGACCAGCATGAGTTTCATCCGGACCGTGATGCCACCCACCTATTGGGCTTATGGCTTCGCCCCGGTTCGTCCGGCGTACCCATTTTCCTTGTTGCAAGCCGTTTTCATGCGCTACACGCCGGCGATGGAATGGGGGGCTGTTCGGAGGCGTATGCAGATATTGGCATTATGTGCGGAAAGAAGGACCTTCGTCGAAGCATAGGGGTCGCCCTGCGCAGTTTGCCGGTGGAGGAGCGTGAGGCTCTGTCCGCCCGCTTGGTCGGGCGCTTGGAGCGCTTGCCCCGGTTTCGTGCGGCACAGGTCGTGGTGGCATACAGTTCCCTGCCCGATGAGGTGTCGACGCGCGAGGCCATCGTCCGCTGGGCACGACAGAAGACGGTATTGCTGCCAGTCGTGCAGGGCGACCGGCTGGTGCTAAGACGCTTCGGCGGTGAAGCGTGTCTGCATGCGGGCGCCTACGGCATTTGGGAGCCGGAAGGCGCAGACTTCGAGGATTGGAGAAGCATCGATTTGGCCGTCGTGCCGGGACGCGCTTTCGATTCGGAGGGTCACCGGCTCGGTCGCGGCTGTGGCTATTACGACCGTTTCTTGTCTGACCCGGCCGTAAGCGGCCTTTATAAAGTGGGGTTCTGTTTCCCCTGTCAGCTGGTAGAGTCAGTGCCCACATGCATCCACGATGTCCCGATGGATCTGGTCATAGGCTCTTGCGATTAGCGCGTATAGCCATCTGCAAGCCTGTCCTGCGTCGTTCGTTGCATTTATTCTTGTGTCCGGAGACGCAGGACAGATCTGTTTGTGTGCCTTTTGCCTTCGGAGGCTTGTCATGCGGGGGCTTTGGGGCCGTTCGTGCATGACGCTGCATGCAACGGGTTCGGGAAAATGTCATCCACCTTACACTGACTATTGCAAATCGTAATGAAGAATTTTAGACTGCATTCCAAATACCAACCGACGGGCGACCAGCCCGAGGCCATCCGTGAGCTGACAGCCGGTGTGCAGGCCGGTGTTCCCGCGCAGGTGCTGCTGGGTGTCACGGGTTCGGGAAAAACCTTTACGGTGGCCAATGTTATCGCGCAGGCCAATAAGCCCACGCTCGTGCTCAGTCACAACAAGACTTTGGCGGCACAGCTCTATACGGAGTTCAAGGGATTCTTTCCCGAAAATGCCGTCGAGTACTATGTCTCCTATTACGACTATTACCAGCCAGAGGCTTATATCGCCTCTACCGACACTTATATTGAGAAGGACTTGGCTATCAATGAGGACATCGACAAACTACGTCTGGCCGCCACTTCGGCCCTGCTGTCCGGCCGCAGCGATGTGATCGTCGTTTCCTCTGTCTCCTGCATATACGGCATGGGAAACCCGTCTGCCTTTTACGAGAATGTGATAGAGTTGAAGGTCGGCCGTACCTTGACGCTCAACAGCTTGCTTAACCGGCTGGTCAGCAGCCTCTATACCCGCAACGATGTGGCTCCCCGTGCGGGGAACTTCCGCGTCAAGGGTGACACGGTGGATATTTACCTGGCTTACGCCGACGAGCTGATTCGCGTCTGTTTCTGGGGGGAGGAGATAGACAGCATTGAGGAGGTGGACTCCATGAGCGGCCTGCGGCTGAACGTCTATGACGAGTACAAGGTCTATCCGGCCAACCTGTTCCTCACCTCCAAGGATACACAGGAGATGGCCATTCATCAGATACAGGACGATCTGGTGGAGCAGGTGCGCCATTTTGAGGAAATGGGCAAGACTTTGGAGGCCAAGCGCCTGCAGGAGCGGGTGGAGTACGACATGGAGATGATCCGCGAGCTGGGACATTGTTCCGGCATCGAAAACTATTCACGCTACTTCGACGGGCGCGCGCCGGGAACCCGGCCGTTCTGCCTGCTCGACTTCTTTCCTAAGGACTTCCTCATTGTCATAGATGAGAGCCACGTAACTGTGCCGCAGATACGTGCCATGTATGGCGGTGACCGTTCACGCAAGGAGGCTCTGGTCAACTACGGATTCCGACTGCCGGCTGCGCTCGACAACCGTCCGCTGAAATTCGAGGAGTTTCACGAGATGGCCCGGCAGGTGATTTACGTCAGCGCCACGCCGGCCGATTATGAGCTGGCTGAGAGTGAAGGGGTTGTGGTCGATCAGGTAATACGTCCTACGGGCTTGCTCGATCCTGTCATAGAGGTGCGTGACACGGACTATCCCGTTGACGACTTGATGGAGGAGATCAGGAAGTCCATCGCAGCGAAGGAGCGTGTGCTGGTGACGACGCTCACCAAGCGCATGGCGGAGGAACTGACCGACTATCTGCTGAAAAATGGAGTGAGCACAGCCTACATCCACAGCGATGTGGATACGCTGGAGCGTGTGCAGATCATGGAAGATCTGCGCAGGGGGGTCTATGACGTGCTTGTGGGCGTCAATCTGCTGCGTGAGGGTCTGGATCTGCCGGAGGTTGCCTTGGTAGCCATTTTGGATGCGGACAAGGAGGGCTTCCTGCGCTCTGCCCGCTCGCTCACGCAGACGGCGGGGCGGGCCGCCCGCAATGTGAACGGACGGGTCATCATGTATGCAAAAGAGATTACGCAATCCATGCAGCAGACCATTGACGAGACCAACCGCCGCAGGGCCAAGCAGATGGCTTACAACGAGAAGCACCACTTGACGCCGACCCCGATCATCAAGCCCATCGAAGAGAACGAGCTGACCGCTTTGCGCAAGAAGAGCGGGGAGACGGATGCGATCGGGAAAGACCGGCCAGATTCACGCCGGACTTATGAGGGGCATGAGCCTCAGGCTGCGCCGATGGCGGCGGAGCAGACGGCTGCGTACGGCGCCATCGGATCTTCCGCACAGACCACTGAGAACTTGAGGCGGTTGATGAAGGAGGCCGCAGCCCGGTTCGACTTTATACTCGCAGCCAAGTACCGCGACGAGCTGTTGGAGTTGGAGAAATCGCAAAACTAACCGGTTTTTCCGCAAAGTTAGGGAGGCCGGACACCACCGCAGGGTGTCCGGCCTCTTTCCGTTCTGCACGATGGGAGAATTGGGCGAGGGTGCATACGGGTTGCTCGGCGGTGCGCATTCACCCGCTTCATGCTTTTTCAGAATAGAGGCTTTCGCAGGGTCTCACGGGATAGCTGTCGGTTTTCACCCTTGCCGGCAGCCCGACAAGGCTTGCAGACTCGTCAAGCCCCGTCCCTGACTCAATTTCAAGTCTTGAATTATATAAATACAGTCTTGAAATATATAAATAGCGACTTGAATTATATAAATGCAGACTTGATTTATATAATTCAAGTCTGTATTTTATTTCTGCCCTGCTGGGCGGCGAATCCGGGGCAGTCTTCGGGATGTCCGTCATCGTTTCCAATGATGTCTGTACGGCTATGAAGGCATTGGAATTTGCGGTGTGTCCTACGCGCAGGGACGGATGAATCTGCGGGTATCAGCGCATTTTGCTTGCAATCCCATCCGGGTGCTGTTGACCGGTTCGCAACGAGTGCTTTGTCCATTTTCGTGGCCTGCCAGCCAAGTCGCCGGACGCTCGGCTTCCCATCATAGGAGGGGATGTCGGTATGGGGCGTTCCCGTGCGGCCGGAGGTGCGGGGAGAGAAGGGTAGGAATGCGCCGGCGGTCGGCCCCGCGCTTTTATTGGGGGGCATCGCTTTGCGGGCTTTTATTAATTCAGTAAATTTGCTCATGACAAAGTAACCAACAAGAAACGGATGAAAGACAACGAAGCGTGCCAATCCGGGCACATGAAGGAATATCGCGATGACATTCGCCGGGCGGTGGACGTGATGAACCGGGGGGGAGTCATACTTTACCCGACTGACACCATCTGGGGGATCGGCTGCGACGCCACCAATGAGGATGCCGTGCGGAAGGTTTTCGAAATCAAGCGCCGCGATGACGCCAAGGCCCTCATCACCCTGGTGGACTCAGTGGCCAAGGTCCAGTTTTATGTGCGCGAGATGCCCGATGTCGCTTGGGATTTGCTTGAATGCGCGGATGCGCCGCTGACAGTCATATACGACCAGGCACGCAATCTGGCCTCCAACCTGCTGGCCGAGGATGGCAGTGTGGGAATCAGGGTGACCCACGAGGAGTTCAGCCGCAACCTGTGCATGCGCATGCGGCGCGCCATTGTTTCGACTTCCGCCAACATAAGCGGGGAACCTTCGCCGCGTCGTTTTTCGGACATCTCTCCTGAGATATTGGAGGCAGTTGATTATGTGTGTGCCTCACGTCGGGAGGAGAGCGACAATCCGCCGGCCTCACACATCGTGAAGCTAAAAGCGGACGGTGAGGTGAAAGTTATAAGGTAAAGGCGGGCGAGCGTACGATATGTCAAACAATTATCAGAAAAGCGGCAGGGTAGGGCGGACAGCCCGGATGGTACGCATGTGGGTGACGCTTCACATGGGTCCCAAGCAGTTCCTGCTGATACTGGCGGTGCTGGTGGGCGTGGGTTCGGCGCTTGCCGCGCAGATATTGAAGCTGCTCATCCATCAGATAGAGCACATGCTCACTTCCCAGTTCGATGTGACTCACGCCAACTGGCTGTTCTTCGTTTATCCGATTGTAGGCATTTACCTCACGGCCCTTTTCATCAAATACATTGTGCGCGATGACATAGGCCATGGGGTCACCAAGATACTCTATGCCCTGTCGCGCAAGCAGGGCAATATCAAGGGGCATAACTGCTGGTCGAGCGTCATAGCCTCGTCACTTACGATTGGCTTTGGCGGTTCGGTCGGCGCAGAGTCGCCAATCGTGCTGACCGGTTCGGCGATCGGCAGCTCGCTGGGACGTATGTTCCACATGGACCACAAGACGTTGATGCTGCTGATCGGCTGCGGAGCGTCAGGGGCGATTTCCGGCATTTTCAAGGCTCCCATCGCCGGACTGATGTTTACGTTGGAGGTATTGATGATCGACCTCACGATGGCCTCCCTGCTGCCGTTGCTTGTGAGCAGTCTCACCGCCACGTGCATCACTTATGCGCTGACGGGGATGGAGCCGATGTTCGCCTTCTCCCTGTCCGACCCTTTCCAGCTCGACCGCGTGCCCACAACGGTGGCCCTGGGTGTCATGTGTGGTTTCATCTCCCTGTATTTCACGCGTGTCATGAATTCTTTCGAGCAGGTTTTCAGCCGTATGCACAATATGTATGCCCGTTTGGCTTTGGGCGGGAGCATACTGGCCGTGCTGATCTATTTCTTCCCGCCACTTTACGGAGAGGGCTATAGCACGATATCCACCCTGCTAGCCGACAGCGGAGGCGAGGCTAACGCCGTACTCAACAATTCCTTCTTCTATGGTCATACGAGTTGGATGCTGCCCTATTTGGGTCTGATTATCCTTTTCAAGGTCTTTGCCACGACGGCGACCAATGGAGGGGGCGGTTGTGGCGGTACTTTCGCTCCCAGCCTCTTTCTGGGTTGTATCGGCGGTTTCATCTTCGCGAATTTGTGGAATGAATACGGCTTTCTGCCGGTTCAGGTGCCTGCCACCAATTATGCCCTGTTGGGCATGGCAGGCGTGATGAGCGGGGTTTTCCATGCTCCGCTGACCGGCGTATTTCTGATAGCAGAACTGACGGGGGGGTATGACTTGTTCCTGCCTTTGATGATCGTGTCCGTCTCTTCTTATCTCACGATCAACGCTTTTGAGAGACACAGCATCTATGCCATGCGTCTGGCCCGTAAGGGGGAACTGCTGACGCACCACAAGGACCAGTCCGTTCTGACCTTGATGTCATTGGACGCCATTATCGACAAGGAACGTCCACGCCTTACGCCCGAAATGTACCTGGGGCAGATCGTGCAAGCCATCTCCAAAAGCAAGAGCCTGCACTTTGCCGTGGTGGACATCAATGGCAGGCTCAGCGGGGTGATCAATGTCAATTCGCTGCGGCAGATTATATTCCGCAGTGAGCTGTACCGCATGTACCGCGCCCGCGATCTCATGCAGCAGCCCCAAGTGGTGCTCAGTACGGATGATAGTATGCCATCGGTTATGGAGAAGTTTTCGCGAACGGATTCGGGCACGCTGCCTGTGCTCTCTCCCGAGGGAGCTTTTGTGGGCTTCGTGTCAAGGACACGTTTGTTGGCCAGCTACAGGCAGGTGATCAAGGATTTTTCGGAAGAGTAAAGCATACATTTATGAACGTATATCCGGGTTCGCATCCCACTGCTCCGGCAGAGCTGTACGGTCTGTTGGGGTATCCTTTGGTGCATAGCTTCTCCGCACGTTACTTTGCGGATAAGTTCGCGCGTGAGAGCATAGAGGCCGTTTACCGAAATTTTGAATATGATGACATAGAGCGCGCCATGCGCGAAATCGGGCAGATGCCCGGATTGCGCGGCTTTAATGTCACGATACCCTACAAACAGGCGGTCATGCGCTATTTGCAGGGACTGTCTGACGAGGCACGGGAGATCGGCGCGGTCAATGTGGTCAAGGTGGTACGTCAGGCTGACGGCAGCCCTGGCTTGTACGGATTCAATTCTGACGTATTGGGCTTTAGAGCCTCCATCGCCCCCCTGCTTCGGCGTGGCGTACATCGCTCTGCGCTGGTGCTCGGGACGGGGGGAGCCTCCAAGGCTGTCGTGTGCGGCCTTCGGGGATTGGGAGTCTGCCCTCGCCTGGTCAGCAGGCATCCCCGCGAGGGGGTGCTCTCCTACGCCGATCTGACCGCGCCGGTCCTGGATGAGTGCAAGGTGATAGTCAACTGCACGCCGGTGGGCATGTATCCGCACGCCAACGAGTGTCCGGACATACCCTACGGGCTGCTGACGCCGGATCATTTGCTCTATGATTTGGTCTACAATCCGGAAGTCACGCAGTTTATGTCCCTCGGAATCAGGCAGGGAGCCGTGGTGAAGAACGGCCTCGAAATGTTGCACCTACAGGCGGAAGAGGCGTGGAGAATCTGGCAGGATGACGGGGTGCTCCATGGAAACACGGTTGCGCAGCCGGAGTGAGGCAGACTGGCAATGGCTTCAGGCATTGACGGGCGGGTGTGACGGGGGAAGGCTGTTTGCAGGGCGAGCTTTTCTACTTCTTTCGTTGTGCTAATATCCGTTTTTCTGTTTAAATTTGCGGCAATTCTAACATCACGTGAATGAAGAGACTGTTTAAAATAAAGAAAGGACTGGACCTCAGGCTGAAGGGCGAAGCAGAGCTTCGACTGAAGGTCGCGGACATGAGTTTGAGATATGCTGTGAAGCCTGCCGACTTTACGGGAATCGTGCCTCGCATGGTGGTCAAGGAAGGCGCTCATGTGCAGGCCGGTGATCCGCTGTTTGTGGACAAGGCTACAGAAAGGATCAACTTCGTTTCGCCGGTGAGCGGCGTGGTGACTGCTGTGGAACGCGGCGACCGGCGCAAGATCCTGCGTGTGTGCATAGAGGCCGACAAGCAGCAGACTCACAAGGAGTTTTCCCCCAAGTCACCTGCAGACCTGTCTGCGGAAGAGGCCGTGGCGCTGTTGTTGGAGAGCGGGCTGTTTGCCTTCTTGCGGCAGCGTCCGTATGACGTGATAGCCAGTCCTGCGGACAAGCCGAAGTCCATCTTTGTCTCGACTTTCAGCAAGATGCCGCTGGCTGCATCGTTCAGTTTCGTGTCGAAGGGCCGCGAGGAGGATTTCAAGAACGGAATCCGCTTGCTTTCGAGAATTGCCCCCGTACACATCGGCATCAGTCCCGAGCAGATAAACTCCGACTTGTTGCCGGTCAATGAGGCGGAAGTCTGCGTGTTTGACGGGCCGAACCCGTCGGGCAATGTAGGCGTGCAGATCAACCATGTGTCGCCGGTGAACAAGGGTGAGACGGTGTGGACCATGGGGGCAGAGGCCGTGATCATGGCAGGTAGTCTGCTCCGTACCGGGCATGTCAGTCTCTTGCGCCGTGTGGCGGTGGCAGGCTCTAAAATCGCCCAGCCCCAGTATGTGGAGGCGCTGGTCGGTGCGCCTCTCTCCGATTTGCTGGACGGGCAGCTGCAGGAGTCAGCTCATACGCGGATCATCAATGGAAACCCGCTTGTCGGCGGGAAGTCCGGCGTTGGCGATTTCCTCAGCGCCTTCAGCACGGAAGTGTGCGCCATCCCCGAGGGTGACGATGTGGAAGAGCCTTTCGGCTGGATCGCTCCGCGACTGAATGACTATTCGGTGAGCCGCAGCTATTTTTCCTGGTTGTTCGGCAAACGTCGTAAGTATGATCTTGACTGTCGCATAAAGGGAGGCGAGCGCCACATGATCATGAGTGCGGAGTACGAGCGCGTGTTCCCGATGGACATTTATCCCAGTTATTTGGTCAAGGCCATCATTACCGGAGACATTGACCGGCAGGAGGCTTTGGGCATTTATGAAGTGGCGCCGGAGGACTTTGCCGTAGCCGAATTCGTGGACTCTTCCAAACTGGAGCTTCAGCGTATTGTCCGTGAGGGTCTTGACATTCTTAAAAAGGAAAATGCATAGCTCACCCACCTTCTCCGCCGCCAGTGTGCGGAGAGGAGGGCGTGTGTGAAATATAAAAGTTTATGATAAAGCAATTCTTTGATAAAGTACGTCCCAACTTCGAAGATGGCGGCAAGTTGAAGGCTTTCCGATCGGTGTTTGAGGGTATGGAGTCATTCATGCTGGTGCCCAACACAACGGCGAGTACAGGCGTGAGCATTCATGATGCGATAGACTCGAAGCGCATCATGTCGTTTGTCGTCATCGCACTGCTGCCGGCCTTGCTGTTTGGTATGTATAACATAGGTTACCAAAATGCCCTGTTGGCCGGAAAGTTGGCGGAGACGGGGTTCTGGAGCCTGTTCTTTTATGGTTTCCTCCTTGTTCTGCCCAAGATCATCGTTTCTTATGTCGTGGGGCTTGGTATCGAGTTTGCCGTCGCGCAGTGGAAACGCGAGGAGATTCAGGAGGGGTACTTGGTGACGGGCATGCTGGTTCCGCTCATCGTGCCGGTGGACTGCCCGCTGTGGATGCTGGCGCTGGCAGTGGCATTTTCCGTCATTTTCTGTAAGGAGATATTCGGCGGAACCGGCATGAACATCTTCAATCCCGCATTGGTGGCGCGCGCGTTCCTGTTCTTCTCATATCCTACGAGCATGAGCGGCGACAAGGTGTGGGTGGCTCAGGAGCAGGTGCTCGGTCTGGGCTACAATCTGCCCGATGCGGCCACAATGGCCACACCGTTGGGCGAGGCGGCGGCCGGGCACGTGCCTGCCGCCAGCCTGTCTGACATGATACTGGGGTTTATTCCCGGGTCTATCGGTGAGACTTCGGTCATTGCAATTGCCATCGGCGCACTGATACTGCTGTACACCCAAATCGCATCCTGGCGCACAATGGCCAGTGTCTTTGCGGGCGGTATTGTCGTGTCTGTGCTGTTTAACATGGCAGGGCCGGCCAACAACGTGGCCGCCGCCATGCCCTGGTACGAGCATCTCGTGACAGGCGGATTCTGCTTTGGCGCAGTCTTCATGGCCACTGACCCCGTCACCGGTGCACGGACAGAAAACGGAAAGTTTGTCTACGGCTTTCTGATCGGCGCTGTGGCCATCCTTATCCGTGTGCTCAATCCCGGTTACCCCGAGGGCATGATGCTCGCCATCCTGCTGATGAACATGTTCGCGCCGACCATTGACTACTGCATCGTGCAGCGGAATATCAGCAAGCGTCTCAATCGCGCGAAGGTGAAACCGTGAGATAGGCGGGACCTATTCTGCCCCGCTTTCCATCGCGAGACCTGTGACTACATCGCACATACTCTTATCAAGAACGTAATGAATACCAATAAAAATTCATATACCATCATTTATGCCTCGGTATTGGTGATCATCGTGGCATTCCTGCTCGCTTTCGTGTCGTCCGCGCTCAAGCCCACGCAGGACAAGAACGTGGCCCTGGACAAGAAGAAGCAGATCCTCGCGGCCTTGAACATACGCGGCCTGTCCGATGCGGAAGCCGTGGAGGCCAAGTACAACGAGGTAGTCATGGCTGACATGATTGTCAAGGCGGACGGATCCGTTGTCAAGGAAGGAAAAGAAAAGGAGAAGGACGGCTTCGAGGTGGACAACAAGGACATCGCTCCCGACAACCTGCCGGTATATCTTTGCAAGGTTGGCGGAGAAACCAAGTACGTAGTCCCGATGACGGGGCGCGGACTGTGGGGAGCCTTGTGGGGATACATAGCCGTTAACGCCGATCTCCGGACGGTTTATGGAGCGTATTTCTCGCACGAGAGCGAGACCGCCGGTCTGGGGGCGCTTATCGCAGATGAGAAATTCCAAGACCAGTTCCAGCGCAAGCATATATTTGCCGACGCCTCCAGTGACAAGGTGGCCTTGACGGTGGTCAAGCACGGAAAGGTTGAGCCGGAAAAGGCTGCTTACGAGGTGGACGGCGTGACAGGTTCGACCCTCACCTCACAGGGAGTGGCCAACATGGTCAATGGCGGGCTGCAGCAGTATGTAGGCTTCTTCAAGTCATTGTCGCATCAAAAGTAAAAAAACAGAAGCAAGCTGTTCACATGAGTTTCGCCCGTACGGACTATTCTGTCCAGCAGGGCTGTTCGTGACGGTTTGCGCCCACCTAAAACATCAACGAAATGAGTCTGTTTTCGAAAGAAAATCGCGAGGCCCTGATCGGTCCGCTCAACTTGAACAACCCGGTGGCGGTGCAGGTGTTGGGAATCTGTTCAGCCTTGGCCGTCACATCCCAACTCGAGCCAGCTATCGTCATGGGCTTGTCTGTGACGGTGATAACCGCTTTTTCCAATGTAATTATTTCCCTCATCCGCAAGACGATCCCCAACCGCATTCGCATTATCGTGCAGCTGGTGGTGGTGGCCGCTCTGGTCACGCTGGTGGCTCAGGTGCTAAAGGCTTACGCCTACGATGTCAGTGTGCAATTGTCAGTTTACGTGGGACTCATCATCACCAACTGTATATTGATGGGGCGTCTGGAAGCTTTCGCCATGATGAATGGGCCGTGGGAGTCTTTCTTGGACGGAATCGGAAACGGTCTGGGATATGCTTGGGTCTTGGTGGCTGTAGGGTTTGTGCGTGAGCTGTTGGGAAGTGGCACCCTGCTGGGACTGCGCGTGATTCCCGAAGCTCTCTACGTGGAGAACGGTGGCTTCTACGTGAACAACGGCATGATGACCATGCCCGCCATGGCACTGATTCTGGTCGGTTGCCTGATATGGGTTCACCGTTCTTATAACAAAGAGGTAGAATAAATTATGATAGGGTGCGCTTCGGGGCGTACGGTCCGCCAAAGGTGCGCGGATTCTGAATGTACCTGTGTGGTTTTCCCGATGCGAAACCTGTATAGTCGTTTAATATATGGAACATTTCTTTAGTCTGCTTGTCCGCTCCATCTTCGTGGACAATATGATATTCGCCTTCTTCCTCGGCATGTGCTCCTACTTGGCCGTGTCCAAGACTGTGAAGACCGCCTTGGGGCTGGGGGTGGCTGTAACTTTCGTGCTTCTGATAACCGTACCCGTAGATTATCTGCTCCAGACGAAGGTGCTCGGCCCGGACTGCATCGCCGAGGGTGTGGATCTGTCTTTCTTGTCGTTCATTCTTTTCATCGCTGTCATTGCGGGCATCACCCAGCTGGTTGAGATGGCCGTGGAGAAGTTCTCCCCGTCGCTCTATGCGGCGCTGGGCATCTTCCTTCCTTTGATCGCTGTGAACTGCGCCATCATGGGCGCCAGTCTGTTCATGCAGCAGCGCATCGGTATGGAACCGGGCAGCACGCAGTACATCGGTGGCGTGGCGGATGCTGTCGCCTATGCGCTTGGCTCGGGAATTGGCTGGACACTTGCTATCGTCGCTCTGGCCGCCATCCGTGAGAAGATGGCCTATACAGATGTGCCCAAACCCTTGAAGGGGCTTGGCATCACTTTCATTACCGTGGGACTGATGGCAATGGCTTTCATGTGCTTCTCGGGCTTGAGTATCTAACTATTATAATTTAATGTAGACAGTCAAAGTGGATACAACTCTCATTCTATCAAGTATCGGCGTGTTTTGGGGCATCATACTCCTGCTTGTGCTGATACTTCTGCTGGCCAAGCGCTTTCTCTCGCCTGGCGGCAAGGTGAATATCACCATAAACGGCAAGGACACGCTCAATGTGGAGCAGGGAGGAAACCTCCTCATGACACTTTCGGAGCAGGGCATCTACCTGCCTTCCGCATGTGGCGGCAAGGGAAGCTGTGGACAGTGCAAATGTCAGGTGCTCGAAGGAGGCGGTGAGATACTGGATTCTGAACGCGGGCATTTCACGCGCAAGCAGGTCAAGGAGCATTGGCGTCTGGGCTGCCAGTGCAAGGTGCGGGGAGACCTCCAGATACAGGTGCCTGACAGCGTATTGGGAGTCAAGGAATATGAGTGCAAGGTCATATCGAACAAGAACGTAGCCACCTTTATCAAGGAGTTCAAGGTACAGTTGCCCGCAGGAGCGCATATGGACTTCCTGCCCGGGTCTTACGCGCAGATTCAGATACCCGCCTTTACGATGGATTATGACAAGGACATCGACAAGAGCCTTATCACGGACGAGTATTTGCCGGCATGGAAGAAGTTTGGCCTTTTCGGTCTGAAGTGTGTCAACACCGAACCTACTGTACGCGCTTACTCCATGGCTAATTATCCGGCCGAAGGAGATGTGTTCATGCTGACCGTGCGCATCGCCACGCCGCCTTTCAAGCCCGACCGCAGTGGTTTCATGGATGTCAATCCGGGAATAGCCTCATCTTATATCTTTACGCTCAAGCCGGGCGATACGGTTGTTATGAGCGGGCCTTACGGCGATTTCCACCCGCATTTCGACACAAAGAACGAGATGATATGGGTCGGCGGTGGTGCCGGTATGGCTCCTCTGCGCGCACAGATCATGTATATGACGCGCACGCTGAACTGCCGCGACCGTGAGATGCATTACTTCTACGGAGCGCGTGCGCTGAATGAAGTGTTCTATCTGCAGGATTTCCTGCAGCTGGAGAAGGACTTCCCGAACTTCCACTTCCACCTGGCGCTCGACCGTCCCGATCCGGCGGCGGACGCTGCAGGTGTCAAATACACGGCAGGCTTTGTGCATCAGGTGATGTACAATACTTACTTGAAGGATCATGACGCGCCGGAAGACATTGAATACTACATGTGCGGCCCCGGCCCCATGTCCAAGGCTGTAGTGAGCATGCTCGACAGTTTGGGAGTGGATTCGGAGAACATCATGTACGATAATTTTGGTGGTTAGCCCCATGCGGCATTTGACATTTTGAGCAATGACCGGTTGGCGACGCATCCCTTCCCGTAGCGGGCGGGAGCACGTGCCAGCCTGTCATTGCTTTTTCTTTTTAGGCAGAATGATGATTAAAGAACCTGTCGGGTATTGGGGCATCATGTTGCTGGCGGTGCTTTGCACCTTTTGGCCCGCCTCCCGGCTGTATGCGGCTGATCCCCCTGTTATGGGATGGAGCAGTTGGAACACCTTTCGTGTCAATATCAGCGACAGCCTTATCAAGAGCCAGGCCGATGCCTTGATTCGCAGTGGCCTGGCTGCAAGCGGTTATCAATACGTCAACATTGATGATGGCTATTTTGGAGGGCGCGACCGTTCCGGGCAATTGGTCACACACCCCGTCCGCTTTCCGCAGGGGCTGCGTCCCGTTGTAGAACACATACATGCCCTTGGATTGAAAGCGGGTATCTATTCGGATGCAGGCCGGAATACCTGCGGCAGCTTTTGGGATCACGACAGCCTTGGTATAGGGGTGGGGCTTTATGGCCACGATGCCCAGGATGCCGCCTTCTTCTTCGACAGCCTCCGCTTCGACTTCATCAAGATAGACTTCTGCGGGGGAGACGCCAAGCAGAATTTTGAAAAGCTCGACTTGTCGGAGCGCGACAGGTACGAGGCCATCATCCAGGCCATCCGTGCAACGGGGCGTAAGGATGTGCGCATCAACATTTGCCGGTGGGCTTTTCCGGGAACATGGGCTTGTCGTCCGCTGTGTTCGTGGCGCATCTCGTCTGACATAAACGCATCTTGGGCCAGCATCAAAAGCATATTGGCCCAGAACCGCTATTTGTCAGCCTATGCTGCGGGAGGCGCTTATAATGACATGGACATGCTCGAGATAGGTCGCGGATTGACGGCGGCGGAGGAACGCACGCACTTCGGCATGTGGTGCATGCAGAGTTCGCCGCTGCTGATCGGATGTGACCTTACGCAGATCCCCCACGAGTCGTTCGCCCTGATCACGAATCCTCACCTCATAGCCATCAATCAGGACACCTTGGGGCTGCAGGCCCGCATTGTACGTTCTGAAAGCGGGGTTTTTCTCTATGCCAAGGATCTTCTGACACATAACGGCCGGTTGCGGGCAGTGGCGGTGTGCAATACATCGGACGAAGTGCGTACTTTTTCCTTCCACCCATCTGAACTTTTGTTGGGCGGGCAGGTAAGTGTCTACGATGTATTCTCTTGTCAGGAGACCAGTAACGGATTTCCCGAGCGGCAGGAAGTAACTCTCCAGCCACATGACACCCGTATCTTTCGCATGCGCGGAACGGTACGTCTGGAGCGCACCCGTTATGAGGCGGAGACGGCATGGCTGAACCGCTACCAGCGACTGGGAATGAACCCGGCGTTGGGCTATGCGGAATACGCCGAGGACGCGGCCTCTTCAGGTGGCGCGAAAGTCACGCATTTGGGCAACCATCCGGACAATTGGCTGGAATGGCGCGATGTCTTTGTGAAGCGGTCGGGCACGTACAGCCTGCGTGTCCGTCTTGCCGGTGATGCAGGCCGAACACTCTTCTGCCGTGTAAACGGAGGCAAGGGCCACAAGCTGCGGGCAATGGGAACGGGGCGTGAGGTGGAGGTAGCTGTTCGTCTGAAGGAAGGGCGCAATACCGTGCGTCTGTACAACGACCGTGAATGGATGCCCGATGTGGACTGCCTGTCGGTCTTTGCCGAATGACCCAAGGGGACTTTTCTTACATCTACGTAAATATAAAAACCATTTAATGAGGAAACTATGAACCAGACCAACCCGGCAGAAGGCTATTCTGTCAAGCATTTTGAGGGAAAAACGAGGCGTTACTGCCAAACACTGGACCTCCGGGACGACCCCGAACTCATCGCCACTTACCGGCACCTTCATTCCAAAGATGGAATCTGGCCGGAAATACTTGCGGGCATCAAGGCCGTGGGGGTCTTGGAAATGGAGATCTACCTGCTCGGTACACGCCTGTTCATGATCGTTGAACTGCCGGAAGAGCTGGCCTGGGACGATGTCATGCGCCGTATGGGCGAGCAGCCCCGGCAGGCCGAATGGGAAGCGCTTACCGCACAGTATCAGGAGGCTGACCCGCATGCCGGTTCTGCCGAGAAGTGGAAACTCATGGAACGGATTTTCCATCTGTACTGACACACCCTTCATTGCACGTGTGCCTGCAATTTTCCGTGTATCTCCGCATGTCCGGATACGGGCGGCAGCTTTGGGGATGTACGAGATTCCGTGCCAGATTCGCGAAGGCCGGGGGCACACTTTGTTTTAAGTCTTGAAATATATAAATACAGTCTTGAAATATATATTTCAAGACTGTATTTATATATTTCAAGACTGTATTTTGAACCGAAGCCGTACTTTGACGAGTCTGCGCCTGTTGACGGTATATTCAGGTCCTTCTGCGTGTTATACCTGGCTATTTGATTCACAGCGTCATTTATGCTATGATTGCCTCTACGTTCTGACGCAATTCGAAGTCTGCCTGCACACGATTCTGGTGATCGGATGGAGGATTGTATGCCATTGTGCCCTTTTTATAAGGGATGGCACGTGGTGTGGCCGTGTTGGGGGAAAGGGGGCATGCGTAATTCGTGAAGGGAGACAAGCTCCCAGTACAAACAATGATGTGGAAATGCGGGAACAGGTGGAACCGTAAGGGACGGACGAACAGCTTTGGGGCAGGGGAGAAAGGATATAAACAAAAAAAATTGATTGTCTCACGACAACCAATCTTTTACTAACCTTAAATCTAATACCATGAAAAACATTGCAAAAGTAAGGGTGTGTCCGTTCTTCTGCAAGTCTCCGGACATAAATCCCATTGCTTTTGATTTTATTTTAGATGCGTATCTGCATTTTGCCAAATGCATTTATGAATTTATCTGTTCCTCCTGCATCTGCCTCAGCAGTTCGCGCTGGTGTTCCGTCAGGTTGGTTGGCAGTTTGATGTTGTAGGTGATGATGAGATTGCCGTAGGTGCCGTCTGGCTTCTGGTATCCTTTTCCGCGCAGGCGGATCTTGGCGCCGTTCTGCGTTTCGGGTTTCACTTTCAGTTTCAGCTTTCCGCCCTGCGTCTGTAGCAGGATGTCACCGCCCAGAAGTGCGGTGTACATGTCGATGGTGACCGTAGCGTTCATGTCATATTGCGCCGGATCCACGCCGAAGTTCATGGACGAGCGGCGTCCGCAGCGTGCAGACGCCCCCCCGAACAGATCTTCGAAGAAGGAGGAGAAGCCGCCTCCGCCGCCGAATTGGCTGAAATCAAATCCGTCATCACCGCCTCCATAACTGAAGTGGCCGCCGGATGCATCTCCGCCTTGCGCGTTGCGTGAGGCTTGTTCGTAAGCGTCAGCTTGCTGCCACTGTTCGCCATATTTGTCGTATTTCTTTCGCTTGTCAGGATCAGACAGTACAGCGTAAGCCTCATTCAGCGCCTGAAACTTGGCTTTGGCCTTCGGATCGTCCGGATGCAGGTCCGGGTGGAACAGTTTGGTCCGTTTGAGGTAAGCCTTACGAATATCTGATTGGGGAGTATCCTTGGCGATACCCATGATTTTGTAGTAGTCTATAAATGCCATAATGTTTTCAAATAGGTTTTTCCTAAGCGCAACAAATAGAGTGCCATGACATGCTTGTTCCTGTGTAATTTGCACTTAATGGTTCATGGGGTGGAGCGGTTCGTCATTTTTCATTACTTTTGTAAAAGGCAGGCTGCGCCTCAGCCATTCAAGCAGGCCCGGTCGCCTCCGGCTTGCATTGTCTATGCAAAGGCAGTCTCCGGTTTCGGCAGTTCAGGCATGTCTGCGGCGTTGTGCTTACCCTGCGTTATTCTTAATCTCCTATTATAAACAACAGTATTTGAAATGTATTCAGTAGAAGAACTAAATGACCGGCTGATCGATCTGGCTTTTTCAGAAGACATAGGCGACGGCGACCACACTACGTTGTGCTGCATTCCCGAGGATGCCATGGGCAAGTCCAAGCTGCTCATCAAAGAGGCAGGCGTGCTGGCCGGCATGCGTATAGCCAAGGAAATCTTCCACCGTTTCGACCCTACGATGCAGGTGGAGCAGTTCATGGAAGACGGTGCGGCGGTCAAGCCGGGTGACATACCGATGGTCGTGACCGGCAAGGTGCGTTCGCTGTTGCAGACGGAGAGGCTGATGCTCAACGTCATGCAGCGCATGAGCGGCATTGCCACGATGACGCGCAAGTATGTGCAGCGTCTGGAGGGTACGCACACCCGTGTGCTCGATACGCGCAAGACCACTCCCGGCATGCGTATGTTAGAAAAGGAGGCAGTGAAAATAGGCGGAGGTACGAACCACCGCATAGGGCTGTTCGACATGATTTTGCTGAAAGACAATCACGTGGATTTTGCCGGCGGAATCGCTCAGGCTTTGGACCGCTGCGCAGATTACCAAAAGGCTAAGGGCCTGCATCTGAAGGTGGAGATAGAGTGCCGCAACTTCGATGAGATACGTCAGGTTATGGCGCATGGCGGCGCAGACCGCATCATGCTCGACAATTTTTCGGTGGCTGACACCCGCAAGGCCGTACAGCTGATAGACCACAAGTTCGAAACAGAGTCGAGCGGGGGCATCACCTACGATACCATCCGTGACTATGCCGAGTGCGGTGTGGACTTCGTATCGGTCGGTGCGCTGACACACTCGGTCAAGGGACTCGACATGTCATTCAAGGCGTGCTGACAAAGTGTCTCCGAGAGGGGAGCTGTCAGGCACGATTACTTTTTCAAGACAACATAAATTTATTATCAGATGATTTGTCATACTTTTTTCAGGATAGTTGCGTGTGCCTTTTTGGCGCTCTCAGGCATCGCCACCGGCGAAGCCTGCACCAACTTTTTGGTGGGCAAGAAGGCTTCGGCCGACGGATCGGCTTTCATTACATACAATCAGGACAGCTACGGGATGTTCGGACGCCTGCTGTATCTTCCGGCCGGTCACCACACACCGGGCAGCATGCGCCGTGTGGTGGACGGTGACACCAACCATTACATGGGGGAGATCCCTGAGTCGGAGTACACCTATGCCGTGATGGGGTATATCAACGAACATCAGGTGGGCATCACGGAAACCACTTTCGGCGGTCGTGAGGAACTGGTGGATCCCAAGGGAGTCATCGACTATGTAAGCCTGATGGCGATAGCCTTGCAGCGCTCCAAGACCGCCCGCGAGGCTATTGCGGTCATGACATCTCTGGTGCAGAAGTACGGCTATGCTTCCGGCGGGGAAAGTTTCAGCATCGCTGACCCCAACGAAGTATGGATTCTCGAGATGATCGGAAAGGGAAAGGATGAGAAAGGGGCAGTATGGGTGGCCGTGCGCATACCTGACGACTGCATCGCCTGCCATGCCAACCAGAGCCGCATACACCAGTTTGACCAGAAGGACAAGAAGAATGTGCTTTATTCCAAGGATGTGATCACCTTTGCCCGGAAGAAAGGTTTCTTCAAGGGGAAGGATGCCGACTTCTCCTTTGCCGACGCTTATGCGCCGGCAGACTTCGGAGCGATCCGTTACTGTGAGACGCGTGTCTGGAGCTTCTACAACAAATGGGTAGAGGGCATGGACAAATATCTCGACTATGTGGATGGCAAGCACATCGGTCAGGCCACTCCCATGCCACTTTACTTCAAGCCCAAGCAGAAGCTCAGTCTGAGCGACGTGATGAACTCTATGCGTGACCACTATGAGGGTACGCCCTTCGATGTGACGAAAGATGCGGGGGCTGGTGAATACTGTATGCCGTACCGTCCTTCACCGCTTTCGTGGGAATATAAGGGCAAGAAATACTTCAACGAGCGCCCCATCTCCACACAGCAGTCTGCCGGCACCTACGTCATTCAGATGCGCGACTGGCTGCCCGATGCCGTGGGCGGTGTGGTTTGGTATGGCAATGACGACCCCAATATGGTAGCATACACCCCGGTATACTGCTCAGCCACCAAGGCTCCTGAATGCTATGACCCGAAGGATGCGGACGATGTGACTTTCTCCTGGAACTCGGCCTTTTGGGTGGAGAATTGGGTTGCCAACATGACCTATCCCCGGTATTCGCAACTCTTTCCGAGCCTGAAGGCCGCCCGTGAGGAACTGGAGAACTCCTATCTGGCCAAGCAGCGCGAAGTGGAGGCGCAGGCACAGGCTCTGCTACAGCAGGACAAGGCGCGTGCAGCGGCTTTCCTTACTGACTATTCGGCTCAATGTGCGGACAAGATGATGGAACGGTGGAAGAAGCTGGGCCAATACCTGATCGTCAAGTTCAATGACATGGTGGTCAAGCCGGAGAAGAACGGCCAGTTTGAGAAGACTGCCGACGGATTGGCTGTGCCGCCCGAGCGTCCCGGATTCAGTGAGGACTATAAACGCGTCATTGTCAACGAGACCGGTGATAAGTATCTGATCCCTTGATGGCGGAAACGGGCGTTTAGTTCAAAGCGCACAAAAAGAGGGGCTGCAAGTAACCTAAAGTTATCTTGCAGCCCCTCTTTCCCTTTCCGCCTCGGCGGGGAGGTATGCCCGCTTGCTGGCTTTTGCCTTACGGTGTATTTTGAAACAGGGCCTTTACTTAAGCTGTCCGTCGCCTTGTCGTATGACTTCGATAGAGTCTTCCAGACAATCCACGATGGTGGACTGTCCGATGATGCCCGTTCCGCCATCCACAACCAGATCGACCTGTGATCCGAAAGCCTCGTTCACCAGCTCGGGGTTGGTGCGGTATTCTGCTTCCTCATGTTCGTCAGTCGGCAGTGAGGCTGTCATCAGAGGCGCGTCGAGCTGTTCGAGAATGTCATGCACGATGGGGCTTTGCGGCATTCTGATACCTATTTCCCCGAATTTTCTGTTTCGGAAGATCTTGGGCAACACGTTCTTGCCCGGCAGAATAAAGGTGAACGGCCCGGGGAGGTTACGCTTCATCACCTTGTATACGGGAGTGGAAATACGTGCATACTCGCTGATGGCGCTCATGTCATAGCAGATGACGGAAAGCGGGTGGCTGGACGGGTCTATGTTCCTGATGCGGCAGATACGCTCAACCGCCCGCTCCTTGAGCGCGTGGCAGCCGAGTGCATAGGCGGTGTCGGTGGGGAATATGATAATACCGCCATCACGCAGCACGTTAACGATCCGTGCAATGCGTTCTGGCGGGTTGTTTTTGGTATAGAGTTTGAGCATATAGCCTTAGAACGTCTTGAGCTTTTGGTAGAGGCGCTGTACGGGAAGTCCCACAACGTTGAAATAACTGCCGCGGATTTCCTCCACTGAGATGAGGCCGATCCATTCTTGAATGCCGTAAGCTCCTGCCTTGTCGAAAGGCAGGAAATTCTCTACATAGTAGTTGATGCTGTCATCTTCCAGTTCGGCAAACTTCACCTGTGTCGTCACGGCAAAATTCTCCATGCGGTCCGCAGTGACGATCGTCACGCCCGTGATAACATTGTGCATTTTGCCCGAAAGCAGGTGCAGCATTCGCTTGGCGTCTTCCGCACCTTTGGGTTTGCCCAGTACTTGTCTGTCGAGGTATACAATCGTGTCAGCCGTTATGAGCAATTCATTGTCGGCCATGGAAGACTTGTAGGCTTGCGCCTTGTTGCGTGATATGTAGCGTACGATGTCTTCCCCCCGGAGCGATTCCGGAAAACGCTCGTCGATGCCAAAAAGGGTGCGGACTTTGAACGACACCCCCAGGCGTTGGAGAAGCTCCTTGCGTCTTGGCGAATTGCTCGCCAGAACGATACTGTACTTTTTGAGATTTTCAAGCATGGTGGTATGAAGGTAAAGATTATTACTCGTTTGTTGGTGGTGGGGGGCGTAAGGTCCGTCCTGCTACCAGCCGAAGGCTTCGGCATCGGCCATCCATTTGCCCTGGGTGCGCATCACCTGTTCCACGACATCCCGCACGCAGCCCTGTCCTGCGGGTTTGTGACTGATGTATCGGGCGATATCCTTGATTTCGACCGCGGCATCGGACGGGCAGCACGGACAGCCGCAGTGGCGCATGGCTTCGTAGTCGGGGATGTCATCGCCCATATAGATGATCTCTTCTGGACGCAGGCCACAGAGATCCATCCATTCTCTCAGTTTGACGATTTTGACGCTCGCCCCCATACAGATGTGTTGCACTCCCAGTCCCTCGTAGCGTGTGCGTACGGCCTCGCTCCGTCCGCCTGTGATGATGGCCAGCTGCAGGCCGGCCTTGACTGCCAGTTGTATGGCATAGCCATCCTTGGTGTTGGCCGTGCGGCAAGGCTGGCTTCCTTCCGTCAGAAGTACAAGATCTGTACTCAGAACGCCGTCAACATCGAATGCGAGGCCGCGTATTTGAGTGAGGTCATAGTTAATCATACTATGGGACAGGTTTTTAGGTGGTTTCAGCCGCGTCCGTCTGTGTATGGTGTATGGACTGGCTCATCAGTTTATATATTTCACGCAGGCAGGGTTGGGCAGACAGCAGCCGTTCCTGACTTTCCATCACTTGGGTATCCCATCGGACGGCCGGGCCGGTTTGGGCCTTTACGGGGGTCTGGTCGTGGATTTTTTGTGCGGTCTCGTCGATCAGCGGCAGCAGCAGTTGGGGGGCAATACCCCTTTCCTCCATCAGGCGGTAGGCGATGGCATAGCACTGGTTGGTGAAATTGTTGGCAAAGACTGCCGCCAGATGCACGGCTCTGCGCTGTTCTGAATCAAGCTTCGTTACATTGTCCGACAGCGTTTGCGCCAGTTGACGGACGGTCTCCAGCGAAATGTCGTTGGTAGCTTCTATCAACAAGGGCAAATGTGAGAAATCCACTGTGCGGTTCAGACTGAAGGTCTGCAGGGGATAGAGCACCGCCCCATTGGTGGTGATGTCTTTCCAAACGGAGAGCGGCCTGCTGCCTGCGGTATGTATAAAAAGCCCCTCTGTACCGCGATGCAGGCGGGCGAAGTCCTCCGCCACTCCACGGAGCACATCATCTTTTACCGCGAAGAGATAGGCGCCGGCCCGGGGCACTTCGTCCAGCCGGCACACGGCGTTTGCCCCGTCTAAGATCCGGGCCAGCTGTTGCGCGTGCGGCAACGTGCGGCTGTAGACACACGTTATGCGGCAGCCTTTCTGTTTGAGGGCACACGCCATGTGTGTGGCTACATTGCCTGCACCCAAAATGCAGAGGCTCTCGATTGGTTTCATGTTGGCACTTGGTAGGAAAATGAAGGGGACATGGAGGGAAGGCATGCCGCATCCGTTTCGTGGATATACTCCCTGATTGTGCTTGCTTGGGCGGCATCGCCCTTACCGGGAAGTGGTTCGTTGTCAGTCAGACGGGATGCATTTATGCCCTTATATAGATATGGTGCAAACCGAATGGGCTACAGCTTGCTTTGATGGCAGAACTGACATCTATCTTTTGCAAAGTTAGTGATTTAAGATATGTGTCGCCAAAAACTTCCAAGTAAAAATATGAAGAACGGCTCTTTCCTTGGTTCGCTGTTTGCTTTTCACGACAGCCATTTTTAGACCGGAATGGAGATGGCACGCCTTTTGCAAAAAGAAGGGCGAATATAAAATAAAGAAACTATGCAGAAAGGCAATATTGGAATTACCACCGAGAACATATTCCCGGTTATCAAGAAATTTCTCTACAGTGATCACGAGATATTCCTGCGTGAGATTGTCAGCAATGCGGTAGATGCCACGCAGAAACTCAAGACGTTGGCCATGAAGGGTGACTTCAAGGGTGACTTGGGCGACTTGACCGTACGTGTAAGCATTGATAAAGATGCCAAGACATTGACTATCAGCGACCGGGGTATCGGTATGACTGCGGAGGAGATAGACAAGTACATCAATCAGATAGCTTTTTCCGGCGCCAACGACTTCTTGGAGAAATATAAGGATGACGCTTCTGCCATCATCGGCCATTTTGGCTTGGGCTTCTATTCTTCTTTTATGGTCAGTGACCGGGTAGACATCGTCACGCGCAGTTACCGTGAGGATGCCAAGGGCGTGAAATGGACCTGCGACGGCTCTCCCGCATTTGAGATAGATGAGTGCGAGAAGGCTGACCGTGGCACCGACATCGTACTCCACATTTCAGATGACTGTGCTGAGTTCCTCGAAAAGAACAAGATACAGGAGTTGCTCACCAAGTACTGCCGCTTCCTGCCGATTCCTATCGCGTTTGGCAAGAAGACCGAATGGAAGGACGGTAAAGAGGTGGAGACAGAAGCGGACAATGTAGTCAACGATACAACTCCGCTGTGGACGAAGACTCCCGCCACGCTCAAGGATGAGGATTACAAGAAGTTCTACCGCGAGCTGTATCCCATGGCCGATGAGCCGCTGTTTTGGATACACTTGAATGTGGACTATCCGTTCAACTTGACGGGTGTACTTTATTTCCCCCGCATCAAGAGCAATCTCGACATACACCGCAACAAGATACAACTTTATTGCAACCAAGTGTTTGTCACTGATCAGGTGGAGAATATCGTGCCTGATTTCTTGACTCTCCTGCACGGTGTGATCGACTCGCCGGACATTCCCCTCAACGTCAGCCGAAGCTACTTGCAGAGCGATGCGAATGTCAAGAAGATATCTTCCTACATTACCAAGAAGGTGGCCGACCGACTGCAGTCCATCTTCAAGAATGACCGCAAGGATTACGAGAGCAAGTGGGACGATTTGAAGCTCTTCATTCACTATGGCATGTTGTCGGAGGAGGACTTCTATGACAAGGCCAAGTCGTTTGCCCTCTTCAAGGACGTGGATGGCAAGTTCTTCACCTATGAAGAGTACCGCGACTTGATTAAGGAGGCTCAGACCGATAAGGACGGCAACCTCATCTACCTTTATGCCACCAACAAGGACGAGCAATACACCTACATCCAGGCCGCCAAGGACAAGGGCTACAGTGTGCTGCTGCTCGATGGACAGCTCGACACTGCTTTGGTGGGCATGTTAGAGCAGAAGTTCGACAAGAGCCGCTTCACCCGGGTGGACAGTGATGTGATAGACCGCTTGATTCAGAAGGAGGACATGAAGAAGTCCGCGCTGTCTGAAGAGGAAAGCAAGGGCATTAACGGCGTGTTTACCGAGGTGCTGCCTACGGTGGAGAAGACACAATTCCATGTAGAAGACGCCGCCATGGGCGAGCAGGCTGCCCCTGTGCTGATCACTCAGAGTGAATACATGCGGCGTATGAAAGACATGAGTCGCTATCAGCAGGGCATGTCGTTCTATGGTGAGATGCCTGATATGTACAATCTCGTGTTGAACACTGACCACCGTTTGGTCAAGGAGGTGCTTGCAGACATGAAGGAGAAACTCGCGGACAAGCTGCAGCCCATCGAGAATGAGCTGAAGGGGCTGCACGCTCGACAGAATGCGCTTCGTGACAGCCAGAAGGATAAGAAGCCTGCCGACTTGACCGAGGACGACAAGGCGCAGAACCAGCAAGTGGAAGATGACATCGTCGCCCAAGAGAAGCTCCGCAAAGACGCTTGGGGCGATTATGGGAAGTCAAATCCCGTTGTGGCTCAGCTGGTAGACCTTGCACTTTTGCAGAATGGCCTGCTCAAAGGCGAGGCACTGAGCAAGTTCATCAGCCGGTCGGTTGACCTGATCAAGTAATTTCGTACGGTACGCCTATTCAATGGCGCACTGGTGGACAGAATAAGGATTGCCATGCGGTGGAAATACCGCATGGCAATCCTTTTATGTTTGAACGTGCCCCGTCATCTTGTTTCCGCCCCAACGGGGGTATGTGATGGGCACTTGCGCGTATCCCTATGGTCGTTGTCATTGCCCTGTAACAGGAAAAGTGCCCTGCCGCACACAGAGAATCTGAATTCTTCTTCTGGCGGCAGGGCGCATGGGATAAGCCGGGACGGCGTGATGTTAAGAATCCGCAGCTGTGGCCAATAGTTCAGAGAGCGTCGGGTGTGCGTGTATGCTATGGCTGAGCTGAGTGATGGTTGCACGCATATTCATGGCCAGACTTATCTCATGGATGAGTTCTTCCGCATGCGGGCCGAGGATGTGTCCGCCGATCAGCCGTCCATGCTTGTCCGCGATGATTTTGACCAAGCCGTCGGCTTCCGCCCCCATTGAAAGGGCACGGCCATTCGCACGATAGAATGCCTTGTGTACCGTGGTCTGCCCGATGGCACTTTCCGCCTGTTCCTCGGTAAGCCCCACCATGGCCGCTTCGGGATCGGTGAATACCGCTGCCGGCATTACGTTGAGATCTGTAGGGTCCTCCTCTCCGAGTATATGTGCCAGTGCGCGGAAACTTTGAGCGGTGGCGGCATGTGCCAGTTGGCAGCGGCCGTTCACATCTCCCACAGCATACACGCCTGCCACATTGGTCATCATATTGTCATCCGTTTCTATGCCGTGCGTGTTGAACTTTATGCCTGCTTCCGCCAGATTCAGGCTCTCGACATTGGCGGTACGTCCCACTGCCATAAGTACGCAGTCTGCCAGCCGGTCATGTACACTGTTGCGATGCTCGTAGCTCACGTGGAGTTCTCCGTTGCGCGTGCTGTCAGCATGGATGGCAGTTACAGGCGTACCGGTGAAGAAGGTTACACCTTTTTTCTTCATGGCCGTGCGCAGCCGCTTGGCAATATCCTTGTCAAAGTTGGGAAGAATCTCCTTGCAGTACTCCAACACACAGACCTCTGATCCGAGACTGTTGAAAATAGAGGCGAACTCCAGACCGATCACCCCTCCGCCTATAACGCACAGGCGTTTGGGGATTTCCGTAATGTCAAGCATTTCGGCCGAGTTTAATACACCGGGGGTGTCTGCTCCGGGAATGTCCAAGGGCTTGGGGCGTGACCCGGTGGCAATGATCACGTAATCGGCCGTCATACATTCGGTGCCGACACGGATTGTATGCGGATTGCCATTCTCGAAGCGGGCATAACCGTCATGCATGGTGATGCCAGGCATTTGCAGCAAGGTGCGTATGCCGTCTCTCAGTTTGTCGACTACGCCGTTCTTGCGCAAGATGGCCGCGTGAAGGTCAATGCTTTCCGACTTGTCGGGTACGCCCACCCCATACAGGGAGGCTTGGCGCACTGTTTCTGCCACTTCTGCTGTTCGGCACAAGCATTTGGTGGGTATGCACCCTTCGTTCAGGCATGTTCCCCCTAAGTGTCCGGCGTGGTCGATGATGTGTACGTCAAGCCCGTGCCGGGCCGCACGGACTGCACACTCATAGCCGCCAGGGCCGGCTCCTATGATAATAAGACGTTTCATGGTTGTATTTGTGTTGTAGTCAATAGGTGAATCTCGCATCCTTTACAGCCTTTACGTCATCGAGCCGGCGTACCGGAGTTAGGTGGGGGGCTTCTTTGAGCAGTTCCGGATTTTCGTGTGCCTCGATGGCGATCTTTCTCATCACTTTGATGAAGCTGTCAAGCGTTTCCTTGCTCTCTGTTTCCGTCGGTTCGATCATCATGGATTCATGGAAAAGGAGCGGAAAGTAGATGGTAGGAGCGTGGAATCCGTAGTCGAGCAGGCGTTTGGCCACTTGCAGCGTGGTTATGTGCGAAGCATCGTTGTGTGCTCCGCCATATTGCGGCTGTAGTCCGTCGAACACGAATTCATGCTTGCACAGTCCGGCGATGGGGAGTTCATAATATTCTTTCAGTTCCTCCTTCAGGTAGTTGGCGTTCAGCACAGACAGCTTGGCCGCCATCGGCAGACCTTCTCTGCCGAGCGACAGCAGGTAGGTATAGGCCCGTACCACGATACCCAAATTTCCCAAATGGGGCGAAACGCTGCCGATGGCGTCCGGAGAGAAATGCAGTGTGTACTTTTTCCCTTCCCCATCGTGGAGGACCTGTGGATTGGGCAGGAAGTGTTCAAGCCCTTTCCTGACACCGACAGGTCCGCTTCCGGGGCCGCCTCCCCCGTGGGGAGTGCTGAATGTCTTATGCAGATTGATATGCATCACGTCAAAGCCCATGTCTCCCGGGCGACAGATGCCAAGCATCGGATTGAGATTGGCTCCGTCATAGTACATCAGTCCTCCGCACTCGTGTATAAGACTGGCTATTTCAGGAATGCGGCTCTCAAATATGCCCAGTGTGTTGGGGTTCGTCATCATCATGCCGGCGACTTCATCGCTGAGCAGTGTCTTGAGCGCCTCTACATCGACCGTGCCCTCTGGGGTGCTTTTGACTTCGATGGTTTCGAGTCCGCAAACCGCCGCCGATGCCGGATTAGTGCCGTGAGCGGAGTCGGGGATGATGATTTTACGGCGTTTGCAGTCCCCCCGCGATTCGTGGTAGGCTCGTATGACCATCAGCCCTGTCAGCTCTCCGTGCGCTCCCGCATAAGGGTTGAGGGTGAAGCGTGCCATACCCCCGATTTCAGAAAGACTGCGTTGCACTTCATCGTAGAGCTTGAGCGTTCCTTGGGTGTATTCGCAGTCCTGTGCCGGGTGTGTCTGTACGAACCCTGGCAGGGCGGCCATTTCTTCGTTGATCTTAGGGTTGTATTTCATGGTGCAGCTTCCAAGCGGATAGAATCCCGTGTCCACGCCAAAATTGTTGTTGGACATGTTGGTATAATGTCGCACAACGGTGGGCTCGTCTGTTTCGGGCAAGCGTTTGGGGCATTCTTTGCGGCGCAGGCTGGCGGGAATGTCTGCGGTCTTGAACTGCCGCCAAGGATTGTGGGGGAGGGAATAACCTTGGCGTCCTGGATGTGACAGCTCAAATATGAGAGGAGTATATGCGGTGCGGTTCATATGGTGGCGATTTGGGCAAATTCAACTATTTCTTTTTCGCTTCGCTGTTCCGTTACTGCTATGGTCAGGCAGTTTTCGAGACCTTCTGCCTTTACGCCGCAAAGGTATCCGGCTTCAGCCATGCGCTTGCGAAGGGTGTCCAGTTGACCGGGGGCATTGTAGCGAAGGGTGAACTCATTGAGGAAAGGCTGTCCCGGGAATACATCTTGGAATTTTCCGCTTTCGGTGAGCAGACGATGCAGCTCATGTGCTCCGGCATAAGCATACTCATTGGCCTCGCACAATCCTTTGTTTCCCATCAGTGACAGGTAGGCGGCTACATAGAGGCACATGATTCCTTGTGCCGTACAGATGTTGGAGGTGGCTTTCTCTCGGCGGATGTGCTGCTCACGAGCCTGTAGGGTCAGCGCGAATGCGCGTTTCCCATCGACATCCTGTGTCATGCCGACCAGTCGTCCGGGCATCTTACGGACCAGTGCTTTTTTCACGCAGAGGTAACCTATATACGGCCCTCCGGACGATAAGGGGATTCCCAGACTTTGCGCCTCTCCACAGGCGATGTCCGCCCCCCATTCTCCGGGTGTGCGAAGTATTGCAAGGGTAGAGGCCACACTGTCGATAGCCAGTAGCGCTTTGTGGCTGTGGCATTCGTCTGCCAGTCCTTCAAAGTTCTCTATGATACCATAATAATTGGGCTGTGCTACAATGACACCCGCCACATCATCTTGGGCGAGCAGGTCAGAGAGTGCCGCTCTGTCGGTACAGCCCTCGATGGCAGGCACTTCCACCAGATCAACCCCGTGGAAACGTGCATAGGTGCGTGCTACGCGAATGACCTCTGGGCGGCAAGTGCCCGATATGAGTACGCGGTTGCGCTTTTTCGCTGAGGCCACGCACATGAGCATGGCTTCAGCCACGGCGGTAGTGCCATCGTACATGGATGCATTGGAGACATCCATTCCCGTCAGGTCTGCCATCATCGTTTGGTATTCAAAGATGTATTGCAGGGTTCCTTGGGAGATTTCTGCCTGATAAGGGGTGTAGGAAGTTGCAAACTCGCTGCGTGAGGCGATGTAGGGGATGACCGACGGCGTATAGTGGTCATACGCCCCATCGCCCGCAAAGGTTACGAGGCGTTTGTTTTCCTCGGCCAGAGACTGCACGATACGGCGCACCTCTATCTCGCTCTCAGACGAAGGCAGGTTCAACTCTCTGTGCAATTTCAGTTCTTCCGGCACTTCTGCATAGAGGCCGTCCAAGCTTTGTACTCCGATTGCATCCAGCATCTGCCTGATGTCTTCAGAGGTATGAGGGAAGTATTTCATGTTAAGCGGGATTTTCATAATGGAAGAAGAAGCGGGCCATGTGCAGTCGCCGCCCCTTTCCCCTCCGCCGCATTCGCAATGCCTGTCGGAGCGGGAGGAAAGCTGGCAGACACACATGGCCCGCTTGTTTTTTACTCGCAGATCTTTCGGTACTCGGCAGCGCTCATCAGTTTGTCGATCTCCGCTGTGTCAGACAGCTTGACCTTGACGATCCAGTTGTTGAACGCATCCTTGTTGATGAGTTCCGGAGTGTCTTCAAGTGCCTCATTGACCTCCACCACTTCTCCGCTAACGGGAGAGACCAGATCACTGGCGGCTTTTACGCTCTCCACTGCTCCGAAGTCCTTTCCTGCTTCGATCTCATCGCCCTCGGACGGCATGTCCACATACACGACGCTTCCCAATTGTTCCTGTGCGTAGTCTGTGATTCCCACGTAGCCGTAGTCTCCTTCCACTTTTACAAATTCGTGACTCTTGCTATAATAGAGTCCGTCCATTACTTTAGCCATGATGTTATTTGTTTTAAGGTGTTACTTCTTATAATGCTTTTGATAGAAGCGTTTCTTCACGACGGTGCCTTTATGCAGTTTGCGGTGAATGCGCACTTGTACTGGCGTGCCGATTTGTGCAGAGTCTGCATTGACCAGCGCCATGCATACGCTCTTGCCCGTTGATGGTGTCAGGTAGCCTGTGGTGACTGTGCCTGCCGCCTGTCCGTTCTCGTCCACCACTTCATAGCCATGCCGGGGGATGGCACGGTCTTGAAGCTCGATGCCTACGATTTTTTGCTTGACTCCTTCTGCCTTTTGGCGAAGAATGGCATCCCGTCCGATGAAGTCGGGCTTGTCTGTTTTGACAAATATGCCCAGGCCCGCCATGATGGGGGAGATGCTGTCAGTAAGCTCATCACCGTAGAGGGGCAGTCCAACCTCAAAACGCAGGGTGTCGCGGCAGCCCAGTCCGCAGGGTTTGGCCCGTCCGCTTGCCATGAGCGTATCCCAGGACTGTCGGATGAAGTCATGTGATCCGTAGATCTCAAATCCGTCCTCACCGGTGTATCCGGTGCGGCTGACGATGATGTTTTCGCCTTGATGTGGCAAAGTCTTGAAAGTATAGAACGCCAGCTCACTGCAGGGAATCTGCAGTACCTGTTCCATTACCAGTTCGGCATGAGGGCCTTGGATGGCCAATTGTCCGTAATAATCGCTTTGGTTCTTGATGCTTACCTCATAGCCTGCGGCCTGTTCGGTCATCCATGCGAGATCCTTGTCGATATTCGCCGCATTGATGACCAGAAGGAAGTGGTTCTCACCAAGTTTGTAGACCAATAGGTCATCGACGGTTCCGCCATTGGGATACAACATCATGCCATAGAAGATTTTACCGGCTGCGGCTCCGCTGATGTCGTTGGTGAAGATGTGCTGCACGTAGCTTTCCGCTTGTGGGCCGGTTACAAGCGCTTCGCCCATGTGGCTGACATCGAATACGCCGCAGTCTTGGCGGACGGCTTGGTGCTCCGCCGTGATGTCTGTGTATTGTATGGGCATCTCGAAACCGCCGAAGGAAACCATCTTGGCTCCTTGTGACACGTGGCGGTCATGCAGACAGGTAGTTTTTTCTGCCATGGTGTGATAATTTAGGGTGTATATGGATAGTCTATGACGAGCCGGATGCTGGTGAGTCCAGCTCCAGCAGTTCCATGAGTTGGCCTGTTGTCAGATGGCGGATGCTTTGCTCCGGGTGATGCGTGCGTATGGCCTCAAGCAGATGAAGGCGGGTAAGGGGAATACCGGAAAAGGCGTGGTCAAATGCCTGCCGGGCATTGGCCAGCTCAAAGAAGTCGCCAGTCAGTTCAACGGATTTGATAAGAGAGCCCTGCGTGTTGAAGCGCAGGCCCAATGTGCCGCAGCCCTCTATGCGGCGTTCGTACATTGTGCCGTTCCCTGTTGCCGTTCCATAAAAGTAGGCGGGTTCGTAATAGTTCTGTTCTATCTTTTCGATGTGTCTGATATCAGCGGGCGAGAGGGATACCTCTTTGTCACAGAGTAACTGCCGCAGACGCGTGCGAAGCTCCCTTACTCCCATTGACAGGGAGTCCTTAAGCAGGGCCACACGGCTGCGTACGCTCTGAACTCCCTTGGCCTGCAGTTTGTCGACATTGGGATGGAGCGCTCCCTGCATCAGTTCCGGATTGGTGTCATAAAGCATGGTTCCATGGACGATGTTGCTGCGTGAGGTATGGTAAAAGGCATTTCCGCAAACCTTCCCTTTTCCCTTGAGAACGATGTCATTTCGGCCGGACACCTCCACATCTGCTCCAAGCTTCCGGAGGGCTTCGGCCACGCAGGCGGCATATTCGGCGAACAGAGGCTCAACCGGGCCGCTCAGCGTGATCAGGCTCCACATGATATTGTTTCCGTCCGCAAAAATGGCTCCTCCACCGCTTTTGCGGCGTATGATGTCAATGTGGTTCTGTGCGCAAAAGTCCATGTCGACTTCTTGGTGGGCCACCTGGTTTCTTCCCATCACAACGGTTGGAGACAGCTGCCAGGAGAACAGGTAACTGCCGAGTTGGAAGTTTTGGGCGATAAACTCTTCCGCAGCCAGATAGAATGCGGCTCTCCGGTTGGAGGCCGATGGCGGAAGTTGTACGTAGCAGGCGGGGAAATGGGGCGTGCTCATGGTTTTCATGGTTGGTGCGTAAGGTTTTGCGTGTAGAAGTTCACGAAGCCTTTTGGCGTGCAAACGGGCGTAAAAACGGCCTTGATGCTTCCAAAAACAAAAGTAGTAAAACAAAAGTCGCAAGTCAAAAAATGCAGAAACTTTTTTCCCGCAAACCATTTACAGTCGTACCTTTGCCTTGCGTACAATCACGGTAACAAAGCATTTTAACCAGCGTCCCGCTTACTGTAGTCATGTTAGATAAGAGCCTTTTGGTCATATATATCAGCACTCTGTTGGCATTATGTGCTTGCGGCAGTGCTGATAAGTCTGTCAAGCGTGGTGATGCGGCCTACGCCTTGGGCGAATATGCTGAGGCGGCCGGCCAATACAGGCGTGCCTACAGTCGCGTGTCACCCAAGGATCGGGGCATGCGCGGAAAAGTGGCATACAAGATGGCGGATGCATACCGGAGGTATGGCAATGTCGCCCGTGCGGTTGCCTCTTACCGCAATGCGGAGCGTTACCGGTATACGGACACGCTTACCCAATATTATTTGGGTGAAATGTTACGGTTTCAGGGAGACTATAAAGGGGCTGAAAAGGCTTATACAGCCTATCTCGACTCTTTTCCCGGATATGCGCCAGCGGAGCGCGGGCTGCAGGATTGTCTCACCGCGCCGGAGATACGCAAGGCGGGCTCGGCCTATACAGTCAAGCTCTTTACGCTGTTCAACGGCACGCGATCAGACTATGCGCCCGCTTATATGGGTACGGATGCCGCGCAGCTCTATTTTACGACCACGCGGTCACAGGCTTTGGGCGATCTGAGTGGGATAACGGCCATGAAGAATGGCGACATTTATTTTTCCAAGAAAGATGAAAAGGGGCGCTGGAAAGTGCCAGAGGCCATAGAAGGCGATGTGAATACAGACTTTGACGAAGGCGCTTGCTCCTTTACTCCAGACGGCAAGACCATGTATCTGACCGTGTGCCGTACGGATCCGCAGTACCCCCGTATGGCGGAGATATGGACTTCCAGTCGGGCCGATGCTAAATGGAACAAGCCTTCCCAGCTGAAAATCACGGCGGACACGCTCTCCTCCTATGCCCATCCTGCCCCTTCGCCCGATGGGCGGTGGCTGTATTTCACTTCAGACATGCCGGGTGGACATGGGGGGCTGGATTTGTGGCGCATCGAGGTGAAAGGGAATCATGGCTTAGGGGCGCTCGAAAACTTAGGCTCTGATATCAACACGGCCGGCGATGAATGTTTCCCTGCCTTCCGCCCCGATGGGGAACTCTATTTTGCCAGCAATGGGCGTGTGCCGAACTTGGGCGGGCTTGATCTGTACCGTGCCCAGGAGGACACCGCCAGCGGACGTTGGCGGGTGGCTCACCTGCCTGCGCCGCTCAATTCCCCGGGGGACGACTTCGGCATAACCTTTGAGGGCTTGCACAACCGTGGATTTTTCAGCTCCAACCGGGCCACCGGCGGACGGGGTTGGGACAAAATATATGAGTTCTCCTACCCGGAAGTGTTGCAGACGGTAAAGGGGTGGGTCTACGAGCAGGACGGCTATGAACTTCCGGCTGCGGTGGTCTACATGGTGGGTAGCGACGGCACTAACGAGAAGATCAGTGTGCTCTCTGACGGCTCTTTTGAGAAGCCGCTCAAACCGGGCGTAAGCTATCTGTTTCTGGCCACATGCAATGGCTATCTCAATGTGCGCAACGAACTGAAGGCTGATACGGCAGAGGTGGAGAAGCAGTATGTGCTGCAGTTCCCGCTGCCCAGTGTGAGCATCCCGGTCTTGGTGCGCAACGTCTTTTATGAATTTGACAAGGCGGACTTGACGGACAGTTCCCGTGAGGCACTGGATCGTCTGACCCGCATGTTGAAGGAGAACCCCAACGTAACGATAGAACTGTCGGCACACTGCGATTATCGCGGCGATGACAGTTATAACCTGAAACTGTCCCAGCGTCGTGCGGAGAGCGTGGTGCGCTACCTCACCGAACATGGGATAGCCGCTGACCGGCTGACCGCCAAGGGCTATGGTGAGCAGGTGCCCAAGATCGTGAACAAGCGCCTCACAGAGACCTATAAATTCCTGCATGAAGGCGACACGCTGACCACTCCTTATATATTAAAGCTTCCCGAGGCGGAACAGGAGATCTGCAATGCGCTGAACCGCCGCACGGAGTTCAGGGTACTGCGCACGACCTATGGCCTTTTTGACGAGCATGGCAATTTCAAACCCGAAGCCTTGAAGAAACCCGAGACGGACGAATAGCCCGTGCCGCCCACGGCTGTTGAAGCTCGGCATTCTGTAAACCAGACACAAAACAATACCCCCTTATGCTTATCATTAAATTCTTGAAAACCTTTGGCAGCTATCTGATTCTGATGGGGCGCACCTTTTCGCGTCCGGAGCGGATGCGCATGTTCTTCAAGCAGTATCTGAAGGAAATGGCGCAGCTGGGCGTCGACTCCATAGGTATTGTGTTGCTCATCTCATTCTTTATAGGTGCAGTCATCTGCATACAGATCAAGCTCAACATCCAAAGCGCTTGGATGCCCCATTGGGTGTCGGGTTATGTGACGCGTGAGATCATGTTGTTGGAGTTCTCTTCAAGTATCATGTGTCTGATATTGGCCGGGAAAGTCGGATCAAATATCGCATCGGAGCTTGGAACGATGCGCACAACGCAGCAGATCGATGCCTTGGAGATTATGGGGGTTAATCCCGCGTCTTTCCTCATTCTTCCCAAGATTGCCGGTCTGGTGACCATCATGCCGTTGCTCGTGATATTCAGCACGTTCAGTGGAATTATAGGAGCCTATGCCACAGCCTATATAGCGCATATCATCACCCCATCGGATTTGACGGCGGGTTTGCAGCATGACTTCACGCAGTGGTTCTTCTGGATGGGAGTTATCAAATCGCTTTTTTTCGCCTATATCATAGCGAGTGTCTCTTCCTATTACGGATATAGTGTGGAGGGCGGAAGCATTGAGGTTGGCAAGGCCAGTACCAATGCCGTGGTGTCGTGTTCCATGCTGATCCTTTTCTCTGACCTGTTCCTCACACAAATACTTTCATGATAGAAATAGTAGATCTTCACAAATCCTTCGGCGACAAGGAGGTGCTGAAGGGCATCACGACACGTTTCGACAGCGGCAAGACCAATCTGATAATCGGTCAGAGCGGCTCGGGCAAGACGGTGCTGATCAAGAACATTGTGGGACTTTTCGAACCGACGCAAGGCGATGTGCTTTACGACGGACGGAGCTTCGTGCATATGAACAAGCGCGAACGTGCCCAGTTGCGGCGTGAAATGGGGATGATCTTTCAGAGTGCGGCGCTCTTTGACTCCATGTCCGTGTTGGAAAATGTGATGTTTCCCCTCGACATGTTTTCATCGGACAGTTACAGGGATCGTGTGAGGCGGGCGAGATTCTGTCTGGACCGTGTCAATCTGAGCGATGCGGGCGACAAGTTTCCGGGGGAACTTTCCGGGGGCATGCAGAAGCGTGTGGCCATAGCCCGTGCCATCGCTTTGAACCCGAAGTATCTGTTTTGTGACGAGCCCAATTCGGGGTTGGACCCCAAGACCTCGCTTGTCATTGACGAGCTGATCCATGATATCACGAAGGAATACAACACAACGACCATCATCAACACGCACGACATGAATTCGGTGATGGGCATTGGCGAGCACATCCTGTTCATTTACCAAGGCCGGGCTGAATGGGAGGGGACCAAGGAAGACGTGATGGAGTCCGACAACGAGTTGCTCAACAATTTCATATTCGCATCCGACTTGTTCCGCAAAGTCAAGCAGGCGGAACTGGAGGAGAAGAAAGGTTCGGGACACAAGGATTGAACATCCGCCACACCCTTTACGGACGGGCATTTCCTGATGAGGAAGTGCCCGTCCGCTTTTTGTTCCGCTTTTTTCTTGGCGTGCGTTCCTTCCACAGTCCTTTCGGAATAAATGGGGCTTTTTCTTCCCTCTGCGCCGGCCTTGCATTAACTTTGCAGGCAAGATCATGGTGAAAGTAATATTACTAACGGTGCTCCTTGTGGCGGTGAGCGTAGTTTTGCTGTCTGTAAGGCTGCTTTTCGGACGCGATTTCGTCAAGACGCATGTGGATCAGAGCGATGCCATGTGCCGGCGCGGCATACATTGCGTCAAGGCCCAAGATGCGGAAGCCCGCGCCAAGAGCACACGCAACTCAACTCCAAAAGTATGAACAAGCAAATTGTAACCGCACTTCTATGCGCAGCAGCCTTGACTCTTGCCGGATGCGGCAAGAAAGATCCCGCCCAGCAAGTGCGCAAGAACGGTCTGCCGCATGCCGGCCAGACTGCCAATGCCCAAGGCGGCATTGCCGTTGTCGACATTGACACGTTAGCCACGAAATATGAATATTGCAAGGCGGGGCAGCGGCAATTGGAAGGCAAGCAAAATGCATACAGGCAGCAGCTGGCATCCAGGGCACAGGCTTTGCAGAAGGCGGTCGTGGCTTTCCAGACCAAGATGCAGAATGGGGGATACAGCTCCCAGCAGCAGGCGGAGGCCGCACAGGCCGGACTGCAGAAACAGCAGCAGGCGTTGCAGGCCTTCCAAGAAAAGGTGGAGGCGGATATGGGCAAGGCGACAGAAGCCTACCAGACAGCACTGCGTGACAGCCTGCAAAGCTTCCTCAAGGATTTCAATGCCGACGGCCGCTATAAGGTGATCATCAGCAAAAGCGGCGACAATGTACTGTATGCCTCTCCCGAGGTCGACATCACAGCGGAGGTCATCGCAGGACTGAACAAACGCTATAAGCAATGACGGCGAAATGAAATAATTAAGCACAGACTTGCCCGATTGGCATATTTGCCCTAATTTTGCACCGCGTTTGAGCACATGCAGAAAACGCAATAAGGAAAGTTGCCGGAGTGATCGATCGGGGCGGACTCGAAATCCGCTGTACGGCTTGCCGTACCGGGGGTTTGAATCCCTCACTTTCCGCTTAACTGAAGCGCAGGAGCTTGGCTGACAAGCTCCTGCGCTTTTTTCTTTTGTGCGGGGCAAGAGGGAGATGCTCGAGCGGGGCATGCAGGCAGACTTGTCTGAATAGATAGGCCGCATCCTGCCTGCTGCGATCCCGGCATGCAGGATGGAAGAGGGGCTGCTCCCTTTGCCGGTTCTCCGGCGGTTAAAGGCTGCGGCCCCCCGCCATCCTGATGCCAACGGAGGCAGTTTCTTGATATCCGTCCTCCGTCAGCAGAAAGCAGGGGGTAATGTGTCGTCCGAAGCGTAGGCAGTGCTTGTTGATGCATGTTCTGGCGGTGATGCCGCCTCCTTTCTCCCCAGTGTTCCCTGACTCTTCCGCAGGTCGCCCATAGAGGCCGGTAATTTTACTTCTTCTCTCGCCGGAGCGCCGGTTTCGCGTCGCGACAAGGGGCGCAGGTTCTCGAGTCCCCATCCCAGACTCAAATTCAAGTCCTTATTTATATAATTGCAGTCTTGAATTATATAAATAAAGACTTGAATTATAAAGATACAGACTGTGTTTATATAATTCAAGTCTGTATTTTGAGTCTGTACTGTGTCTGCACAGGCCGGGGCTTAGGATCGGGGAGGCGGCATGGGCATTTCAGAGCGCTGCATGTAGCCTTAAACTGGGCTGACTGAAGGTCAGAAACAGAGACTGATGCGGCAGAAGGAGCGTCTGCCGCGTGTGAGAGAAGGGATGCTTTTCCTGCGGGCGATGAAAGAATGCGCAAAAGGGAGGGAGCAGGTCTGCATATCAGCCGGCAGACGCATTGCTGAAGCTGAAAATGACGGAGGGGGCTTTACGTACTGTTGAACACGGACAGGAACCTGTACGCTTCCCTTTTTGATTTCACGGAGCCGTGGAAGATTGGCCTCTTGACCTATATGAATGAGAACTTCATGTACGAGCTGTCTATGGAGGATCTGGCTAAATATACCGGGCGCAGCCTCGCCACTTTCAAGCGAGACTTTAAGAAAATCAATGAACTGACTCCACAGAAATGGCTGATAAAGAGACATCTGGAGACAGCGCATGATTTGATAACGCATGGTAAGGCGAAAGTGACGGACGCCTGCTACAAAGTGGGGTTCAAGAATCTTTCTCATTTTTCGAAGGTGTACAAGGAAATGTATGGTTGCTCACCAGCCAACAGCCTATAATAAAACAGGGGACTATGCCCTATGGCAACGGACGGGGCCTCGCATCGCAAAACGCGGTGCGGGGCCTCGTTGTTTCAACATGTCGCCGCGCAGGCGCCAGGCGGGCAGGATGAGCCTGACAGCCAAGTCAGTTGAGCCTCTTGGCAAAATTCAGATGGGAGAAGCTTTCTATTTTTGCATCCGTTAAGTATCACATTAGAGTATGAACATCATGGAAGAGAAAGTGGCTGTGGTTACAGGTGCGGCAGCCGGCATAGGTCTGGCTTGTGCAGAGGCATTTGCCAAGAGTGGGTACACAACTGTATTGGCAGACTTGAACGAACCGGCAGAACAGGTTCGGAAGCTGGTGGCAGACGGTTGCAAGGCTGTCTCATGCCGCTGTGACGTTTCAGACACACAGGCCGTAAAAGGCATGTTCGAATGGATCGTCGCAACCTACGGCCGTCTGGATGGTGCCCTGAACAACGCAGGGATTCAGACACCGCAACGTCCAATGGCAGAAATTACAGATGAAGAGTTTGACCGTACGGTAGCCGTCGACTTGAAAGGCGTGTGGAACTGCATGCGCTATGAAATACGTCAAATGTTGAAGCAGGGGAGGGGGGCGATAGTCAACGCGTCCTCACAGGGCGGCGTAACCGGATTCCCGGGGCAGGCCGCCTATATTGCCTG